>ENA-UENT01000394-UENT01000394.1-marine-metagenome-genome-assembly--contig:-NODE-394-length-28219-cov-8.107890_pt1 | contig 28219 bp, 22 predicted proteins | sample MGYA00237879_ERZ529330 | MGnify/ENA primary metagenome ERZ529330 (study PRJEB26372, sample SAMN05368345) | marine metagenome | biome: cultured habitat; feature: ocean water; material: water; isolation... | reverse complement strand
CGGGCAGGTCAGGGGCGAAAGCGCCCCGGCTGGTGTTTACGTCTGGATGCTAGAGGTGAGGCTGCCAAATGGCAGGGTGGAGCAAGTGCAGGGGGAGGTGTTGCTGCTGCGTTAAAGAGCGCTTGATACGAAAGTTAGTGAAAAATAGAAACCCGGATTGCCTTCCTAATCGAAAGTAATCCGGGTTTTATTCAATCTGTAGCTATGCTTACACCTGAGCCTCTCGCACCTGCGCCTCCAGCTCCGGCAGCACGCTCATATCCTCGATAGTAGAGGGTGGATTATACGGCTTGCCATCCACAATATGGCGCATAATCCGACGCAGGATTTTGCCCGAGCGGGTCTTGGGCAGGCGCTGTACCACGGTGGCTTTTTTGAAGGAAGCGACCGGGCCGACTTGATCACGTACCATCTTAATGAGTTCCTGTTCCAGTTCAGCATCCAAAATATCAGCTCCGGCTTTGAGCACGACAAAACCGACCGGGATTTGCCCCTTGAGGTCATCATGCACCCCAATGACGGCGCACTCGGCAACCAATGGATGAGCCGCTACCACCTCCTCCATCTCGGCAGTAGAAAGACGGTGCCCGGCCACGTTGATGATATCGTCAATACGCCCGGTGATGAACACGTAGCCGTCCTCATCAATATATCCGCCGTCACCGGTGAAGTAGTAGCCGGGGTAGGGGCTGAGGTAAGAATCGATGAAGCGGGCGGTATCCTGCCAGAGATTGGGCAAGGTGCCGGGCGCTAAGGGCAAGCGGATCACGACAGCGCCCTCTGTATTCGGCGGCACCGGTTCTCCATCGGGGCCCACGACTTTAAGGTCGTACCCGCAGACTGGCTTGCCTGCTGAGCCCGGCTTGACAGGCAAGAGTTCCACACCTGCCATATTGGCGAGCATGGGCCAGCCCGATTCGGTCTGCCACCAGTGGTCAATGACAGGCACCTGCAGGACATCCTGGCACCATTCCAGGGTAGACACATCGCAGCGCTCGCCTGCCAAAAAGAGGTAGCGGAGTTTGCTCGTGTCGTACTGCGCTTTAAGCTTCGCTTCGGAGTCTTCTTTTTTGATGGCCCGGAAAGCGGTGGGCGCGGTGAAAAACACACTTACGCCATATTCTTCCAGCACGCGCCAGAAGGCGCCGGCATCGGGCGTGCGTACGGGCTTGCCTTCGTACAATACCGTGGTACAACCGTGGATGAGCGGCGCATACACAATGTAGGAATGGCCGACCACCCAGCCAACATCAGAAGCGGCCCAGTAGACCTCGCCCGGCTCTACGCCGTAGATGTACTTCATGCTGAACTTCATGGCTACGGCATGGCCGCCGTTGTCGCGTACAATGCCTTTAGGCTTGCCAGTGGTGCCGGAGGTATACAAAATGTACAGCGGGTCCGTGCTCTCCACCGGGACACAGTCAGCCGGTTCGGCATCCGCCAGCAGCACATCCCAGTCAAAATCCCGCCCGTCTTTAAGCGGGGCCTGCAGGATATCCCGCTGATAAACAATCACCCCCTGCACCTGATGCTCGGCTTCGTCCAGTGCCGGATTGACAATCTTCATATAGTCGATCACCCGGTTGATTTCCTTGCCTGCGCTGGCGGTAAGGATGAGCTTGGGCTTGGCGTCATTAATACGGATCGCCAGTTCATGAGCCGCAAAGCCCCCGAAGACTACGGAGTGGATGGCGCCCAGCCTCGCACAGGCCAGCATGGCTACTACGGTCTGCGGGATCATGGGCATGTAGATAATGACTGTATCGCCTTTCTCTACCCCCTGTGCTTTGAGCACGCCGGCAAATCTGGCCACGCGGTCCAGCAACTGCGCATAGGTGATGGTTTCTTTGGTATCCGTTACCGGAGAGTCATAAAAGATGGCAGGCTGATCGCCCCGTCCGTTGGCTACATGGTAGTCTAGCGCCAGGTGGGAAGTGTTCAGTTTGCCGCCCTTGTACCAGCGGTAGAGGCTGTTTTCGTCCTTGAAGGAAATATCGGACGGTTTTTCAAACCAGTCAATGGCGTCCGCCTGAGCTTTCCAGAAAGCCGTGGGGTCCGCCATGCTGTTGTTGTAGAATTCCTGATAAGTCATAATGGTTTTTGTTTGCAGGGTGCGCAGGGCTTACCCAAGAATAGAGAACTGGCCAGTGTTGAGGTCATTGAAATGGTAAGTTGAGGCTTTTGAAGAAGATTAGGAATGACAAAGGTCACGGGATAAAAAATGGCGGGCCACTCCATCCGGAGCCATACCCGCCATTCTATTGACTTATGTCATTCACAATTCAAATCTAACTTTATACCAATGCAGTGTCTTTGATTTCATCAACGACTTCCGGATTGAGCAGGGTAGAGGTGTCGCCCAGGTTGGACGTATCTCCGCTTGCTACTTTACGCAGTATACGGCGCATGATTTTGCCGGAGCGGGTCTTCGGCAGCCCGGAGACGATCTGAATCTTGTCGGGCTTGGCAATCGGTCCAATCTCCTTGACCACGACCTGAATCAGCTCCTTGCGGAAAGCATCTTCATCTTCGATATCGCCAGAGACAATCACGTAAGCGTAGATGCCCTGACCCTTGATATCGTGCGGATAGCCCACTACGGCTGACTCGACAACGAGCTCGTGCTCATTGATGGCGTTTTCCACTTCCGCGGTGCCCATACGGTGACCGGAAACGTTGATCACGTCATCCACGCGGCCGATAATACGGTACATGCCATCCTTATCGCGGCGGGCACCATCACCGGTGAAGTAGAGGTTCTCAAAGGCGGAGAAGTAGGTCTGACGGCAGCGCTCGTGGTCGCCGTAGGTGGTCCGCAGCATAGATGGCCAGGGGTATTTCACGCAAAGCAATCCTTCGATGTCGTTACCTTCCAGCTCTTTCCCATCGGCATCCATCAGGCAGGGCTGAATGCCCGGCAGCGGATATCCGGCGTGTGCCGGCTTCATCGGGCTATGCTCGCCCAGCCCGCCGATCATAATGCCGCCGGTCTCGGTCTGCCACCAGGTGTCTACGATCGGGCAGTTCTTTTTGCCCACCAGCTCGTGGTACCATTCCCAGGCTTCCTCGTTGATGGGCTCGCCCACGCTGCCCAGGACTTTCAGGGAGCTGAGGTCGTACTTGGTCACATGTTGGTCGCCCTGAGCCATGAGGGCACGGATGGCAGTAGGAGCCGTATAGAATTGGTTGACTTTTAGTTTTTCGCAGGTTTGCCAGAAGCGGCCGGCATCCGGATAGGTGGGGACGCCCTCAAACATCACGGTAGTCGCACCAGCCAGCAGAGGGCCGTACACGATGTAAGAGTGGCCGGTAATCCAGCCGATGTCAGCCGTGCACCAGTAGATATCGCCCTCCTGATACTGGAAGACATTCTCAAAAGAATACTTGGTGTACACCATATAGCCACCGCAAGTGTGTACCACGCCCTTAGGCTTACCGGTAGAACCAGAAGTGTAAAGGATGAAGAGCATATCTTCGGAGTCCATTTCCTCTGCCTCGCAGGCTGTACTTTGCCCGTCTACCTCATCGTGCCACCATTTGTCGCGGCCGCTTACCATATTCAGCTCCCCACCAGTATTTTTATGAACCAGCACCATCTCAATGCTGTCACAATCCATGGCCAGAGCGTCGTCTACTACTTTTTTGACCGGGATGTTTTTTGTGCCACGGCTGTTGTAATCCGAGCAGATGACGGCTTTGCAAGTCGCGTCCTTGATACGGTCAGCCAGTGCCTGAGCCGAGAAGCCGGCAAAGACCACGGAGTGGATAGCCCCGATACGCGCACAGGCCAGCACACCAATTGCCAGTTCCGGCACCATAGGCATATAGAAACAGACGCGGTCGCCTTTGCCAATGCCGTTGGCTTTTAGTGCATTTGCTGCCTTGCATACCTCGGCATGCAATTCCTTATAAGTGTAAGTGATGTTCTCTGCGTCTGCATCGTTGGGCTCAAACAGGATGGCTACCTGATCGCCCCGGGTCTCCAGGTGGCGGTCCAGGCAGTTTTCTGTGATATTCAGCTTACCGCCCACAAACCAGTTGACATTAGGCTCTGTGAAATTCCAGTCCAGCACTTTATCCCACTGCTTGCGCCAGGTAAATGTTGAGGCCTGTTCTGCCCAGAATCCTTCCGGGTCTTCCACGCTCTTTTGGTAGACCGCTTTGTAGTCATCGAAGGACTTGATTTGCTGTGTCATAAGTCTTGTTTTTAGGCAAGCCTTTTTACTTGGTCAGGCAATAAAGGCTTTTAAATTTTAAAATATCTAGATATTTAGATGTTTATATCTGTAAAGTAAAAAAATAGAATTCGGTTATCCAAATTCTACGACCTCATTTATTGTATTAATGAGCTCTTTGTTGTCAAAAGGTTTGGTGAGATAGACTTCGCCCCCGGTGGCATAGCCCTGGAAGCGGTCTGCCTGAGTGCCTTTAGCGGTAAGGAAGATAATGCGGGTATCCTGATGCTCGGGCGTATTGCGAATGCGGCGGGCGACTTCGAAGCCGTCGATACCGGGCATCATAACGTCGAGCACTACAATTTGAGGGGACTGTTGCTGTACAAGGTCTAGCGCGCTTTCACCATCTGAAGCTTTGAAAACCTGATAGCCTTCCTGCTTGACCAGGTACTCCAGGGCGACCAGGATGTGCGGCTCATCGTCAACGAGTAGCACCTTAGTGGTTTGTTTATTCATGTCTGATCAGGGCGAATGAAATAATACTTTGCTGGTTTTATAATTAGCCTGCTAAAATTACAGATTTTTGGAAAATAAAAAAATTTAAGCACGGGTTCTTATTCGACAATTCTACTGCTCAGGAGGCGGTACACCATTGCTTTGTTTTTCAGAGTACAGAGGCAGGGTCACTTTAAAGGTGGCGCCCATGGCAGGTTCACTTTCCACCGAAAGCCTTCCCCGGTGCTGGCTTACGATGGTGTGGGTGATGAACAGGCCAAGCCCGCTGCCCTGTGGCTTGCCTTTGTCGCTATCACTGATCTGAGTAAATTTTTCAAAGATCAGTTCCTGGTCGCGGGGAGAAATGCCGGGGCCATTATCCTGCACTTCGATATAGCCGCCTTTGGCCCCCTGATAGCAGCGCAGGTGCACTTGCCCCTTTTCGTCATCGGCAAACTTGATGGCATTGGACAGCAGATTGACGACTACCTGCGTGAGGCGGTCAAAGTTGCCATACACCGGCACAGGGGCATCTTTGATGATAAGCTCCGGCACAATGCCTTTGTCCCGCATCAGTTGCCGTAAGCCATTGAAAGCCTGCCGGGCCACTTCAGCCAGGTCAAGCGGTTCAAGCTTCAGGTCTTCCGGCTGTGACTGTATTTTCTCCAGGTCGAGTACCTGATTGATCAGCCGGGTGAGGCGCTCGCTTTCCGTAACCACGATAGAGAGAAACTCTGCACGCTGTTCTTCAGGCATATTGCGGTTGTCCAGCATGATTTTGGACAGCGCTTTGATGGAAGTGATGGGGGTGCGCAGCTCGTGGGTTACGGTAGTGATAAAGTCGGCCTTGAGGCGGTCCAGTTCCTTAAGCTGCTCGTTAGCTTGTTTAAGCTGCAGAGTGGTGCGTTCGAGCTCGGCCGATTTTTTCTCCAGCGCCTTGCTGTACTCTACAATTTCCTTGGTTTGTTCAAGCACCTTGAACATTTCCTCCAGACTGATGGGGTCTTCCTTGGCAATGGAACCTATGATGATTTTCGCTGAAGCGGCCCCAATAGCACCAGCCAGATGGGTTTCTGCATAGTTGATCAGGTTGGCCTCTGCGGTTTGCTGCCGGGATAAATCCACGCGGTTGCGGTTTTCATAAGCGGTCAGTAAAGATTGGGACCGCGCTACGCCCAGGAAGCGATTCATCAAAATACGGATATCCCGTACTCTGGCCCGCCGCCGCATAACTTCGTACTCGTTACCACCGGAGCGGTACTTGTAAATGTCCACAAAAAGATCAGCCTGGGAAATCTCCAGCGGGCTCTGCTGAGTATTTAAAGATACAATAATGTAAGCAAAGGTATTCAGCGCCAGGCTCCAAAAAGCAGCATTAGCTACCGGGCTGTAGCCGCTTAGTCCAAAGAGGGCATAAGGTTGGAGCAGCCCCCAGCCGAAGAGCCCTTCCGCCATGACCCGGTCGTTGACCAGCCCCGTTTCCACCAGGGTGGGAAAAGGGAGGCAAAACGCCCAGATGAGAAACCCGATGCTCAGCCCCCAGATGGCCCCCTTCTTGGTGGCGCGCTTCCAGTAAATACCGCCCAGGACCGCCGGCACAAACTGCGCGATAGCCGTGAAGGAAATCAGCCCCACCGATACCAGGCTGTACTGTTCGCCCACAGCTTTGAAATAGGCATAAGCCAGCAGCAAAACGAGGATGATGCATACCCGCCGAATGCCCAAAAGACTGCTGCTGATGCTGTACGGATTGTCCTGCCGGAAGTCCTGATTTCTGACAATGCCCGGCAAGACCAGGTTGTTGACGATCATGATGCTGAGCGCAATGACTGCGACGATCACCATGCTTGTGGCCGCCGAAAAGCCCCCAAGGGCCACAAACAAGGCCAGCGTTTCGTATCCTGCTGCCAGTGGGATGCTCAGCACGTAGCTGTCCGGCTCCACTCCGCCTTCCGGGAACATCATCAGCCCCGCTACTGCAATAGGCAGCACAAAGATATTGATTAGCAGCAGGTACAGTGGAAACATCCAGGATGCCCGGGATACATGTGCTGCATTAGTGTTCTCTACCACAGCTACATGAAACTGCCGCGGCAGCAGCATGACTGCCGACATGGACAGGAAAAGCAGCCAAAACCACTCCCAGCCATTCAGCCCGGCCGATTCCAGGGTAAACAGCGCCCGGATGGAAGGCACCGCTGCCCCTTTGCTGAAGATATCCCCAAACCCATCGTACAGCCCAAAAGTGACAAACAGGCCGATCGCAAGGAAGGCCACCAGCTTGAGCAGGGACTCAAAAGCGATTGCGGCTACCAGTCCGCCGTGGCGCTCATTGGGGTCGAGGTTGCGAGTGCCGAAAAGTATAGTGAAAGCTGCCAGGGCTATGGTGATGTAGAGGGCAGTGTCCAGGTAAAAAGGGACATTCGCATGGGAAGCTGTGGCTTGTCCAACCAAGAGATCAAAGCTGCTTGAAATCGCCTTAAGCTGAATGGAGATGTAAGGGATAATGCCCAGCACAGCAACCAACGTGGCAATCACCCCCAAAAAGGTGCTCTTCCCATAGCGGGAGGAGATGAAATCAGCAATGGAAGTAATACGTTGGGACTTGCTGATGAGAATGATTTTTTTGAGCAGCAGCCACCAAACCGGAGCCAGTAATGCCGGCCCGAGGTAAGTCGGCAAAAAGCCCAGCCCGGTAGTTGCCGCCCGGCCCACGCTCCCGTAAAACGTCCAGGCCGTACAGTAAACCGCCATAGACAAGGCATAGATAGCCGGGTTCTTCACGATGCTCTTGCCAGCTGCCTCCCGCTTGTCTGCTATCCAGGCGATGAAAAATAACAGCGCCACGTAACCAATTGATATGCTGATGATAAGGATAGGCTGCACGGTCAGTCTTTTTTAGCCTTAGCAGGACGCGCCACCCAGGCCGTCAATGCGATGATACCGCCCCAGACGACAAAGAAGTACCAGTACAGCTTTGGCAGCCCAAGTAAGAGCCCCTCCCGGCTGAACAGGCTGACCAACGGAAAATTAAACAGCATTACTCCCAGTAGGAAGATGCTGATGAGTTTCAGGCTGCGGTCATTGGTGGTCATATCCGGCGGTTTGGGGGTAAGATAGGGAATTTTGGTTTTTTGACACACACAGTTTCCCCTTCAGGAGCTAAGCGCAGGCAGGACTGGGTTTTGAAGTCATCTCCCAAAAAACCTGGCCCACCCCAAAACCGAACCTCTCCCCACTGTACCCGTTCCAAAGTTGCAACATTAGTAAACGCAACTGAAAACCCACTGACCATGCACGCCGCCCGGCCCCTGCACTTTTTGACAACTTTATTGCTTGCGGGATTGCTCGCCCTGCCGGCCTGTGCCCCCAGGACGGGGACTACCACACTACCTGCAGAAGTGCCCGATGCTTTCTCCCAAACGGGCGAACTGGAGCTGCCGGAAAAATGGTGGACGGCCCTTGGCGATACGGCCCTGAACCGGGTGATGGATACGGCTCTGACCGAAAACTTCAATCTGGTGGTAGGCTGGGAGCGGTTGCGGGCGGCCCGGGCGCTAGCAGACCGGGAGTCGGCAGCGTTGTGGCCAGACCTGGAGGCTAATATGCAGGCTGGAGCAAGTTTTCCACAACCTGACTTCGTGGGCGGTGAGAATGTGCGGCTGAACCTGCAGTCGCAGTATGAGGTAGACCTCTGGGGGCGGATTCATGCCCTGGTGGATGCGGAGCGTTTCCGGCGGGAAGCGACCCGGGCCGATTATCAGGCGGGGGCGATGACCCTTTCAGCAGAGGTGGCGCGTACCTGGTTGCAACTGGCAAAGGCCCGCGGGCAGCAGGCCATCCTGCAAGCACAGGTGGAGACCAACGAACAGATTCTGCGCCTCATCCGGCAACGGCTGGGCATCGGTCAGGTGCGGGGCGTTGATGTGCTGCGGCAGGAGCAGTTGCTATCGGCTTCCCGGGAGCAGCTGGCTTATGTGCGGGCGGATCTACAGACCCTTAGAAACAGATTGTCTGTACTTTTGGGACAGGCGCCCGGAGCAGGTCTGCCGGCTTTGCCTGACACGATATTCGATCCACCCAATCTTCCCGAAACCGGTTTGCCGCTGGAGCTGGTCCGCCGCCGGCCGGATTTGCAGCGGGCCTTCCTTCAGGTCAAGGCAGCAGACCGGGAACTGGCAGCGGCAATCAGCAACCAATACCCAAGGCTTTCCCTGAGTGCTTCCACCAGCTTACGGTCCAATAACCTGCGCGATGTTTTTGAAAACTGGGCCTACTCCCTGGGCGCTAACCTTGCGGCGCCTCTGCTGAATGCCGGAAGGCTGCGGGCGGAGGTGGACCGGAGCCGGGCCGTGCGCGATCAAAAGTTATATGAATATGGTCAGGCGACCCTTCTGGCTTTCCGGGAAGTGGAGGACGCTCTGGCGAGAGAGTTCCACCAAAAACAGGCTATCGGGTCCATTGAAGACCAAATCCGCCTGGCCGAACAATCCTACGAACAACTCCGGCTGCAGTATTTCAACGGCACAAGTACTTACCTGGATGTGCTGACTGCCCTGGACCAACTACAGCAATTGCAACGGAACCTCCTTTCCGCCCGCTACCTCCTGCTGGAATTCAGGATCAGCCTTTACCGGGCGCTGGCAGGCCCCATTGATACCCCCAAAGCCTCCACACAGTAAATTAAAGAACATGAACTGGAAGCATACCTTACTGATTTGTATCCTCATCCTGGCCATAGCTGGCGGGGTCGTCTTTTGGATTTTCAATACCGAGCCCGAAGCACAGCGGCAGGGTGCAACTAAGAAAACGGACATGCTGGTGGAAGTGGAACGGGTCCAAATGGGCACCTATCAGCCGACTATTGTGGCGACAGGCACCGTTCAGCCCGCCCGGCAGGTACAGTTAAGCCCAAGGGTAACGGGGCAGGTGGTCCGAATAACGCCGAGCTTTGTCCCCGGAGGATTTGTACAAAAAGGGACGCTACTGTTACAGCTGGATCCCGCCGATTTTAAGAATACCCTACAGCTCCGCGAAAGCGAGCTGGCACAGGTGCAAGCCGACCTGGAAATGGAACAGGGGCAACAGCAGGTCGCACGGCAGGACTACACCTTACTGGGCGACACCCTATCCGGGGAACGGGAGGCCCTCGTCCTCAGAAAACCTCAACTCAATGCGGTTAAAGCCCGGCTGAAAGCGGCAGAAGCTTCAGTGGATCAGGCCCGGCTCAATCTGGAACGAACCGCCATCCGCGCACCCTTTGATGCCCAGTTGCTGAGCCGAAACGCAAATGTAGGTGCACAGGTCGGCCCCGGCGATAGCCTTGGACAACTCATTGGCACAGACAAGTACTGGGTGACGGTAGCCATACCCACGGCACAACTGCAATGGCTCGATTTTCCCAAAACGGCTCAACAGCGGGGCGCACCGGTAAAACTGACGAGCCCGAATGCCTGGAAGGAAGGCGCTTACCGCACCGGCTACTTATTCAAACTACTGGGTACCCTGGAGGGCAACACACGCATGGCAAGAGCCATTGTCGAAGTCCCTGACCCACTGGCACTAAAAGCTGAAAATACCGGCAAGCCCCGACTGATGATCGGCGCATTTCTGGAGGCACATCTGGAAGGAGAAGCTATGGATAGCGTGGTCCGCCTCAACCGCGATATGCTGCGGGAGGATGAAACCGTTTGGGTAATGCAGAAAGACAGCCTTGATATCCGAGAGGTGGAGGTGGTGCTCAAAGATGCGGAATATGCCTATATCAGTTCCGGTTTGCAGGCGGGCGACCAGATAGTGCAGACCAATCTGTCCACTGTGGTGGAAGGTGCCGCCCTGCGCCTGCCCAAAGCGTCTTCCGCCGATTCTTCAATCACATCAACAGATTCCCGTACCACAAAAGATGTACAGTAAATGAGCCAGTCTGACCACAAGAGAGGGGGCATTGCCTACATGGCCCGCAATTCCATAGCCGCAAATTTATTGATGATCCTGCTGATTGGTGGGGGCGTATGGTCTATGTACAGCATCCAAAAGGAGGTTTTTCCACAATTTCAGCTGGATATAGTGGAGGTAAGCGTGGTCTATCCGGGCTCTGCTCCGGCAGAAGTGGAGCAGGGGATACTGCTGCCGGTGGAAGAAGCCGTACGCGGCGTACAGGGTATTAAGGAAATCACTTCCACCGCCGAGGAGGGGTCGGGCCGGATCTCTATCGAACTGGTGGCGGGTACTGACCGGATGAAAGCCTTTCAGGATATTGATCAGGCAGTCAATCGCATCCGTACCTTCCCGGATGATATTGAGGAACCGGAAGTCCGTCTGCAGGCCCGGCAGCGGGAGGTTATTGAAATTGGGCTTTACGGCGATGCGGACATCTGGACGCTGCGCAAACTGGCGGAGCAACTCCGCGACCGGCTGCTGAGTACGCCGGGCATTACGCAGGTGGAAATCGGCAATGTGCCCGAATACGTCACCCATATTGAAATCCCCCGCTATCAGCTTCGCCAGTACAACCTGACCCTGGGGCAGGTCGCCGACCTGATTGCCCAATCCAGCCAGGATGTGCCCGCCGGGGCAGTGGAAACCAAACGGGGCGAGATCTTGCTTCGGATGAAGGAGCGCAAGCAATTTGCTGAGGAATTCGCCCAGATCGAGATCGTCACCGGGGAGAATGGTGCACTGGTCGCCCTGGGCGATATTGCCCGCATTGACGATGGCTTTGAGGAGACCGGATTCCACGCTCAGTTCAATCAGCAACCCTCGGTAGAGCTGCAAATCTTCCGGGTGGGCGATCAGTCGCCCCTGGACATTGCGAGTTCAGTACAAGGCGTACTGCTTGATTTTGAGACCTTTTTGCCGGAAGGCATCACCTGCCGCATCGACAGCAACACCGCCGAAGACTACCGGCAGCGCCTTTCTCTGCTCACAGAGAATGGTGTGCTGGCCATTGTGATTGTGTTAGTCATCCTGGGGCTTTTCCTGGAGTACCGCCTCGCCTTTTGGGTAATGATGGGCATGGCGATTTCTTTCATCGGGGGCATTCTTTTCCTGCCGCTTTTTGGCATCAGCATCAATATGGTTTCCATGTTCGGCTTCCTGGTAGTGCTGGGCATTGTCGTGGATGATGCCGTGGTGGTCGGTGAGAATATCTACGAGTACCGGCAGCAGGGCTATTCCTACATGGATGCCGCCATAGCAGGAGCTAAAGACATGGCCCGTCCGGTGACCTTTAGCATTCTTACCAATATCATCGCCTTTGTGCCCCTGCTGTTCATACCCGGTACCACCGGTAAGTTTTGGTGGCCTCTGCCCGCCGTAGTGATTATCGTGCTGGCCATTTCGCTGATTGAAGCGCTGTTCATCCTGCCGGCACACCTGGCCCACAGTTCAAAGAGCAACCGCTTCAAAATCGGGCAATACCTCGACCGGGGGCAGCAGCGGATAGCCAAAGCCTTTACCCGCTTTATTGACCAACGGTACCGGCCCCTACTGAAGCTATGTCTGAAGCATCGGTACATCACACTAACTACCGCCGTAGCGCTCCTTGGTATGGTCTGCGCCTATGCCTATAGTGACCACATGGGCGTCATCATGATGCCGGAAGTAGCAGCTGATGAAATCGAAGCAGGCGTTTCCCTTCCGGTAGGTACGACCATCGATCAGGCCGGAAGGGTCGCGGAGGAAATTACAGCCTCCACGCAGCGTATGTTTGATACCCATGATCTGTACGAAGTAGCAGAAGGAGTAAAGACGAATGTGCGCGGGCAAAACTTCATTGATGTGGAAATTGTCATGAAGCCTCCCACCGAACGCGATATGACCGCCCAGGAAGTCATAGAAATCTGGCGGGACGAAATCGGAGAAATCGAAGGAGTGGACCAGATCACCTTTGAGGCAGAGCGGGGCCCTGGCGGCTGGCAGCAGGACATCAGCGTAGACCTGAGCCATGAGGACGTGGCCGTTCTGGAAAAGGCCAGCCAGGATTTTCTCAACCGGATGGAGTCCTTCACTGCCACCCGTGATGTGAACGACAATTACAATAAAGGCAAGCAGCAGCTGGATTTTAAGCTGCTGCCGGAAGGGCGCAACCTCGGGCTAACCTCTAATGAAGTGGGGCGGCAGGTCAGGAATGCGTTTTTTGGGGCGCTGGCGCTGCGGCAGCTCCGGGGCACGAATGAAATTGAAGTCCGGGTCAAACTGCCGGAAGCCGAGCGTAAGGATATGTATAACCTGGAGGATTTTCTGGTGCGGAGCCCGGCCGGAATGGAAGTCCCGCTAATGGATGTGGCCCGGGTGGAAGAGACGGAAGCATTTACCTCCATCAACCGGAGAGATGCCCGCCGTATTGTAACGGTAGGTATGGACGTGGAGCCTTCCAATGCCGTGACCCGCGTGCTGGAGTCTATTCAGGAGGAAGTACTGCCGCAATTGCGGGCCGATTATCCGGGAATTACCTGGAGTTTCCAGGGCAGTCAGGCCGATATGCGGGAGTCCACGCAGGCCCTGTGGGGTGGTTTCGCCTTAGCGATGATGGTGATTTATGCCTTGCTGGCTGTTGCCTTTCGGAGTTACACGCAGCCGTTAATTGTGCTGGGTGCCATTCCGTTTGGCATTGTGGGCGCGGTGTTAGGGCATATTTTATTGGGTTACGACCTTTCCCTTATTAGCCTGATGGGCGTGATTGCCCTGTCCGGCGTGGTAGTCAACGATGCGCTGATTATGATCGACTATGCGAATAAAAAACGTCAGGAACAAGCTGCTTTTTCTGCCATTTTGGATGCCGGAGTGCGCCGTTTCCGGCCTATTTTGCTGACTACGCTTACGACCTTTGGCGGATTGACGCCGATTATCCTGGAGACCTCCCGTCAGGCCACCTACCTTATTCCGATGGCCATTTCTTTGGGCTTCGGCATAGTCTTTGCGACCTCTATTATTCTGGTGATTGTCCCCTGCCTGTATCTGGCCTTAGAAGATATTGGAGGCAGCCGGGCTTAAGCCGCCTTTGCCTTTTCCGCTTCTTCGCCAGGCCATAAGCCAAAGAAGGAAGGGTTAAGAATTTTGGACCTGACCAGAGCCCAAAGAAACAACAGTCCGAATGCACCCAGCGCTACGGAGATGATGAAGTGCCCGTTGAGCTGAGGCTCCAGCAGTATACGCAGGAAAAGAGTGCCGATGATGTAGATAGAAGCGATAATATCTGACGCCTTGCGGCCAAGTTGAAGTTTCATAGCAGGAATTTGGTTTAGATAAGAAAGTGGGCAGCCACCCGGAGACAGCTGCCCGTAAATGGTTTGACTTTTTCTAGTGTACGTGCGCTTCGCCTGCACCACTTGGGAGACGAATATCCTCAACGATATCCTGAACATCCTGAGGTGGCGGAGTCGTCATACGGGACACAGCAAAGGAAACAATGAAATTGACGAACATCGCTACCGTGCCAAAGCCCTCCGGAGATATACCGAACCACCATTGCTCAGGCGTGCCGCCCCCGAAGCCGTCGAACTTGAATTTGATCATGTAAAAGAGCATCAGAGTGATACCGACAATCATGCCTGATACGGCTCCCTGCCGGTTCATCCGCTTATCGAAAATACCAAGGATGATAGCAGGGAAGAAGGAAGCCGCTGCAAGCCCGAAGGCCAGGGCCACAACCGCTGCCACGAAACCGGGAGGGTGTATACCAAAGTACCCGGCCACCATTACTGCAAATACGGCACCGATACGAGCGGAAAGAAGCTCGCCTTTCTCGGAAATATCCGGTCTGATCTGCATTTTGATCAGGTCACGGGCAATAGAGGTAGAGATCACGAGTAGCAAGCCCGCCGCAGTGGATAGTGCGGCAGCGAGGCCACCGGCAGCCACAAGGGCAATCACCCACGCGGGCAGGTCCGCAATTTCGGGATTCGCCAGTACCATAATATCGCGGTCAATCTTCAATTCATTGGTAGCAGCGTCAGCTACGTATTGAATGGTGCCGTCATTGTTTTTGTCGTCGAAAACAATGAGTCCGGTCTGTTCCCATTTGCTAAACCACTCCGGCATATCAGCGTATGGCTGATTGCTTACCGTCTCAATAAGGTTGGTACGGGCGAAGGCAGCAATAGCCGGTGCCGTAGTGTAGAGAATGGCGATAAAGACCAGGGCATACCCTGCAGAAACACGAGCGCCCTTCACATCAGGCACCGTAAAGAAGCGAACGATTACGTGGGGCAGTCCAGCGGTACCGACCATCAGCGCAAAGGTGATAGCGAATACGTCGATCATGCTTTTGGTGCCGCTTGTGTATTCGGCAAAACCCAAATCCCGGTGCAGTTGGTCCAGCTTGTCGAGCAAGGCCATATTGGAGCCATCAGTCATAGTGCCAATGAAGCCGAGCTGTGGAATAGGGTTGCCTGTCATGTTCATGGAAATAAAGATAGCTGGGACCATGAAAGCGAAAATCAGCACGCAGTACTGCGCTACCTGTGTGTAGGTGATGCCTTTCATGCCGCCGAGAACCGCGTAGAAGAAAACGATCGCCATACCGATATATACACCGGTATTAATGTCTACTTCGAGGAAGCGGGAGAATACCAGCCCCACGCCCCGCATCTGTCCGGCCACATAAGTGAAGGATACGATGAGCGCACAGATCACGGCTACCGTACGGGCTACATTAGAGTAATACCGGTCCCCGATAAAATCCGGGACCGTAAACTTTCCGAATTTCCTTAAGTAGGGGGCTAAGGTTAAAGCCAGGAGAACATAGCCGCCCGTCCAGCCCATTAGGAATACACCGCCATCGTACCCCATAAAGGAGATCAGGCCCGCCATGGAGATGAAAGAAGCCGCCGACATCCAGTCTGCTGCGGTAGCCATGCCGTTGGCAATTGGTGGCACACCACCGCCGGCTACATAAAACTCTGAAGTAGACCCGGCCCGCGCCCAGATCGCGATACCGATGTACAGCGCAAAGGTGATGCCTACTATGATGAAAGTCCAGGTTTGAACACTCATGTTATTGTTGTTTAATTATTCGCTAATTTGATAATAGATTAGGGCTGCTGGCCACTAATTGTCATACCCATATTTTTTATCGAGCTTATTCATTAAGCTAACGTAAACGAAAATGAGGATGACGAAAACGTAAATGGAGCCCTGCTGAGCGAACCAGAAGCCGAGCTTGGCACCGCCGATTTTGACCGTGTTCAGCGGCTCTACCAGAAAAATTCCAAATACATAAGAGACAAGGAACCATACGGCAAGCAGAATGCCCAGGTAAACCAGGTTCTCTTTCCAGTACTTTTGAGCTTTGTTGTCGTTGGACATAAGCCTGAGTTTTAAGATGATTGAATATAGTTATCTAAATATTTTGTTGCGTTTCGGCAAAAAAATAGTCTATAAGAAAATGTGTGCCTGCATACGGATTTGGCGCACATCCTGAATGTTGCCATTGGCATCAAGGCCGCCCTCGCGGACATCGTTGCTGATCGTGTGGTATTCCAGCGTCAGCTTTGCGCTGTGCCCGTTGAGGAAGTAGTTGAGGCCGATATCCACCGCTGAGGTGTTCTCGTTAAAGCCACCGTAGTTGCCAGTTTGTGCAGCGATGTAAGGCATGAACCTTGAGTTAGGAAGTTTATACCCTACATGCCCGTACAGCACGCTTCCCGTTCCTGCCCAGCGGGCAACGTAGTTGTCGCCGTAGTTAAAGCTCATAAAAGAAGCGTAGGCATTGAGGCAGTCGCCATCCGTTACCGGCATATCCAGAAACGCATCAACTGCAAAGTGGGTCACGTTCTCGTGTTCGCCTGTTGCCTCATTGAACATACCATTGGGGTGGGCAAAAAAGCCGGTGCCCAAAGCGAAGATTTTCTTGGTGCCCAGGTAGCTGCCAACTGCATAAGGTAGTTTTACAGATTCGCTATCCATGAAGTTGTACCGGAAGTAACCTTCGATAATGTTATTTCCGGTTAGATTGCCATCCCTGTCAGGAGTGGAAACGCCGGTATAGGCAAGGCTGCTGCTGTTGCTGCCATAGCTTACGCCATTTCCGAGCGGTAAGCCGGCATTAGCATTTCGTCCCGGATTGTTCAGCGCGATCCGATAGTCAAATTTTCCAATAACCCCCTTGGCATACAGGCCTAAGTGGCGTGCAAATTGGTCTGTAACCCCAAGCGAGTGCCAGTGCACAAACGGGCGGGGGTTGTCCAGCGTCATAAAATTGAGCGTACTCTGATTGGACAAACGGGTGAGGCCTTTCCAGTAGTGGAGCCCACCACCAATAAAGAAGGAGTTGTCGTTGCTGACTTTGAATTCTGTCCAGGCATCATGCAGGAAAAGCTGCGGGGCATCCCCGTTATTGCCCAGCGAGGTCATATTGCCCGGCGTCAGGTTGTTGAGCCCAAAGTGGGTCAGGATCAGAAAGCGCGGAGAAACCTGCGCAAAGGCCAAAAAGCGGGAGCGGCGGGCCAGGTGCGTCAGCTGCAGGTTGGCGTCTTCCACTGCCAGGTTGTTCGTGACCGTCCAGTGCTGATGCCAGACGATAAACCGGATATATTTATTGCCACTTTCATCAAGCCTAAGTGTGAGTGGCTTGTAAGAATGATCGATGTCATCCTCAATAATCTGCGCCTGCATACTTACTGCCAGCAGCAGCAGGGTGAGGGTCAGGATTTTGGTGAAAAGTTTCATACTAACTGTTGTTTGATTTGTTGACGAGCATATTTTACTTCAGCTAAAGTATATAGATATGTATATGTGTGCAAGTTTTCTCGTGCTTTTTTTCTGCATTTTTCAAAATCTTATTGCAAATGCTATGGGGTTGACCAAAAAAATATGTGGAAAAATGGGTGGTGGCTTGTTGGTTCTATGGCAGGCAGATGTGGCGTAGCTCGGGAAAGGGGCACATTGCAGAGAGGTAGTCAGTCTTTGTCTGAAGGGTTAAATGACTTTTTTCAGCGTCTTGATAATCTCATAAAATTCTGCACGGGTCAGGGAGTAGAGGGAGTTTTTGCCGTCGCGTTCGGCAGTAACGACGTCTTTTCCTTTAAGGATGCGAAGATGATGGGAGGCAATGGCCTGTTCGATATTCAGGTGCTGGTAGATGTCCGTTACAGTCATTTGCCCGTTGTTGTAAAGCAGGTCAATGATTGCAATGCGTATGGGGTGGGCAATCGCACGCAGTGTCTCAGTCGAGTCTTCCAGAAAATTGACGTTGAAATGAGTTTTCATGGCTATGTACTATGAATGGCCGCACTTGGGTTAAGCAAAGAAACAAAACTCCAAAATAGGGTTACCGGCTGATATAAACAAATATATACATCTAATTGCGTTAATATTTGGTGGCATTATCAAAAAGCAGGATATTCCGTTATCCAAACCTGAATGCCATGGAAAATATCATTCCGCGCCGCATCTATGATTTTTTGAAAGCTTATCCGCCGTTTAGCTTGCTGCCTGATGATTTGCTGCTGCAGATTTCGCAGCGGGTGCTGGTGCAATACTATAAGCCACGGCAGGAAATTTTTCATCAGGGCGATCAGCCGGGTACGCATATCTTTATCGTGCGGGAAGGTGCTGTCCAATTGTACCGGGAGACGGAGTCAGAGGAGTTTTTGGTGGAACAGTGCGATGAGGGCGACGTTTTCGGCATCCGCCCCATGCTGGCAGAAGAGGCCTATGCCCTCACAGCCCGTGCTGCTGAGGAAACTTTGCTGTACGCCATTAATATTGAGGGCTTTCGCAAAGTGATGGAAGCGCACCCTCAGGTAGCCTTTTATCTGGCAAGCAACTACGCAGCTGGTGTAGGGCAAAAGTATAAAACGGCCAATCCTTCTCAGCTTTTTCTGGACCGTTCCGACCGCACTATCGAGAATTTCGCGCTTATGGAGGTGCAATCCCTGGAGCGCAGTAAAGCTCCGGTCACCTGCCCGCCGCAGACCACCATTCAGGAAGCAGCGCTCATTATGTCCGCTCAGGAGGTTGGGTCTATCATCGTCGTCAATTCCTCGGATCATCCGGTAGGTATTATGACCGATAAGGACCTGAGACATAAAGTGGCAACCGGAAAAATGAAGCTGAACGCGCCCATCTCCGATATCATGTCGAGCCCGGTCATTACCATGCCCTCATCCGTTACCGTGGCGGACGTGCAAATGGAAATGGTCAAAAACCGGATCAACCACATTTGCCTGACAGAGGATGGGACAATTGACAGCCGGGTGGTTGGCGTCCTCTCTGAGCACGATCTGATGGTGATGCAGGGCAACAATCCAGCCATTCTGATCCGGGAAATCCGGCGCTGCAAGGCGGTGGAAGCCCTCCGGGATATCCGTGACCGTGCCGAGCAATTGCTCAAAAAATACATTTTCCAGGAAGTATCAATTGCATTCATCTCCACGGTGATGACTGAGATTAACGACGAGATCATTGTCCGTTGCATCGAACTGGCAGAGGCAGATCTGGCATCAGAAGGACAGCAGCACCCCGGTGCGAAGTATTGCTGGCTGGCACTGGGCAGCGAGGGCAGGGGAGAGCAGCTGCTCCGGACCGATCAGGATAATGCGCTGGTCTTTGAGGACGTGCCGGAGGATGCCTATGAGCGCACAAAGAACTACTACCTGGATTTTGCCGGTCGGGTCACCCGCCTGCTCAATGAGGTAGGCTTTGAGTATTGCCCGGCAGATATGATGGCGAGCAATCCTTCCTGGTGCCTGTCATTGAGTGAGTGGAAGCAGCAGTTCTCTACCTGGATCCACAAGCCGGAGCCTAAGGCGGTGATGTTCTGTACCATTTTCTTCGACTTCCGCCCTATACACGGTGACCGTTCCTTATCCTCAGCCCTGACAACGCACATCTTCGAAGCACTTGACGATCAGGAGATATTTCTCGTCTACCTGGGTAAGAATGCGCTGCAAAACCCACCACCCCTGACGTTCTTCCGCAACTTTGTGGTAGAAAGCAGTGGTGCCCATAAAGATGAGTTCGACATCAAAGCCCGGGCTATGATGCCCCTGGCGGACGCGGCACGCCTGTTAGTCCTGCACGCACGGGTAGGCATGATCAACAACACCTTTCGCCGGTTTGAGCGGCTGGCTGAACTGGAGCCTCAAAACAGGGAGCTCTACGAGCAAGCGGCTGATGCCTACGAAATCCTCATGCGCTACCGGGCCCTTCAGGGGCTGAAAAAGCAAAATTCCGGCCGGTATTTCAATCCGTCCGACCTGACTAAGATGGAGCGGATCAACCTGCGCAATTGTTTCCGCCCGATTAAAGAGTTGCAGTCCCTGTTGAATACCCGGTTCCGGCTTGCCCTGCTCAGTTAACCGCCCCATTCCCTAACCAATATACCCCGCGCCTTATGTTCAGATGGTTCAAAAAAAAGCCGCCCCCTCCGGACCCAAATGCCCCTGCTTTCTGGAAGGCTTACCTGGAAAGCCTGGCTGCTGCGGCCTACGACAAAAGGACGCCAATAGAAGAGATTGGCTTTGTGGTTTTTGATACCGAAACAACAGGCCTGGATGTACAGGAAGATCAGATCCTTTCCATAGGTGCCGTACGGGTAAAAAACTGGCAGATCAGTGTAGAGGACCGTTTGGAGTGTTATATTCATCAGGAGTACTATCCGGATGGGAAAACAGTAGCCGTACATGGTATTTTGCCAGGAGAAAAACTGCATAGTATCGCGGAGTCAGAGGGCGTGCGCCGTTTTTTGGAATTTGTTGGGGGCGATGTGCTGGTTGCTCACCACGCTGCCTTTGATGTTGCGATGCTCAACGCGGCAATCCATTCAGCAGGAGGCGGAAAATTGCAGAACACCGTCCTGGACACGGGGGTACTGGCCCGCAGAGCCGCGCGGAACCCTCAGCTAGCCCGCCCCGGTACATTCGGACTCGATCATCTTTGTGATACCTACCGGATTCCTCAAAGTGACCGGCATACGGCCTCGGGAGACGCTTTCATTACAGCACTATTGCTGCTCAAGCTGTTGCACCGGCTCCAAAAACGGGGAGTAGATACGCTGGGGGCTTTGCGGTCAGCGCCAGGAATGGGGTTGTAGCATACGGTTGTGAATGGAGAGGTAGTTTTATCCGTCCATTCTGCACACCTAAAAGATAGTATCGCACTAAAATTTTGTAATTTCGCCCGCACAAGCACAGGTGGGGCCGAAGCGCCTGTCCTGCTGCGTAAAAGAATCTATTTCTAATAAACAAGATAGAAAATGAGAACGCTTTTGATGATGTTGCTGTCGTTCAGCCTGCTGGCTTGTGGCAGTGATGCTGCTCAGGAAGGAACAGAAGGAGGTACGAGTCAGGCTCCTGCCGCTCCGGCGGAGGCTGAGGTGTCACCTGTTGAAGATGCCAGCCTGGTATCACCGGATTATGAGCCTGCTTTTCCTCAGGTGGAGGTGAAGAAGTGGTACCTGACAGAGTATGTTTACGATGGGCGGAGTGTGAAAATGGGAAAGGAGGACATCCCCATGATTACCATCGCTAACGGTAAAATCTCCGGTCATAGTGGCTGCAACAAGTTCAGCTCTACTATCACCCTTCAGGAAGACGGTACCCTTAATATCGGTGAACTGGCATCCACGAAAATGCTTTGCCAGGGTAAAATGACTCAGGAATCCCGCTTTTTCGATTTGCTGAAGTCTGCAAATGCCTATAGCGTGAATAAAGTCTTTCTGGAAATCTCAGGCGGGCAGGGGCAACTGTCTTTCCGGGCAGAATACAAGCCTCAGCCCGATAACGCGGAGTAATCCCAAAGACACTTCTGTCAAAGGGCGTGATCTCGCGGTCTTTGACGCATCGTTAAAATCATGAAGGGGGTGCCTAAAGTCCGGGCGCCCCCTCTTTTTTAGTCCATGTCCAGGTGGAGAATCAACAAGGGCGTTTCTGCAGCTAACACCATCTTTTTGGTCTGACTGCTGTGGAGTATATTTTCCCAAAAGCCCCGGTGACGGGTTGCCATTACGATGACCTGTGCACCGTGAGCAGCAGCATAAGCGCTCAGCCCCTCAACAACTGAGTCGTCTTTGACTTCTGCCATTTCGAAAGCAAAAGGCGGGTCGCCCTGCTCGAATAGCTCTTCAAACAATTTTCCCTGCTCTTTTTCAAACGGGATGTCCTTGTTGCGTTGTACATGCACAAAGTGGACGTGGGCATTGAAGAGCCGGTTGAAAGCGATAAGTTTTTTGACTACCGTTTCATGGTGGGCATCATAATGACTGGCGTAGACCATATGTTTGATTGGGGCATAGCGCACATCTTTTGGGATCAGGAGCACCGGGCACCCGGCTCTTTGCGATACGCTGGAGGAGACGCTGCCAAACACACGCTCCAAAACGCCCCCATCACCGGTAGTACCCATCACTACAAGGTCGTAACCTTCACTCTTCGAGGCAATTTCATCAGCAGGGAATCCTACGAGCAGTTCCGTTTGTACATCCACAGGCAAGCCGCCCGGGCTTTCGCTGATCAGTTCTTCAAGGAAGTCATTCAGCAGCTTGTGGCGGGTCTCCATCAGGGCATTTACCGGTGGGATAAAGTCGGCTTCCCCACTTGATTCCGGGAGGAATACGTGGACCAGTTTGGCCTGTTCTGCACCAATACGGGCAGCCAGCTCCATGGCATACTGAAAGGCATTGCGGGAAGCATTGGAAAAATCAACGGGGATGAGTAGGTTTTTCATATGGTTAGGTTTTAGTATTGATCAATACCTGTATTAATAAAAAATGCTGCGGAGAACAAAAGTTCGCCCGCAGCATTCGAAAACCAAGCTATTGTCTAGTTGTCAGTCAGTATGCTGTAGTTGCTCACGCCGTTTCAATGACGCGTGGTGCTGCCGCCATCATTTCCTCATCCGCGCCTTCTTCAAACTTGCGGAAGTTGTTGATGAATGCTTCTGCCAGTTTGTTGGCTCTGCGGTCGTAGGCATCTTTGTCTGCCCAGGTATTACGAGGGTTGAGCAGTTCAGAAGGTACGCCAGGGCACTCTTTTGGAATATGCAGGCCGAAGACCGGCTCCTGCTCATACTCAACGTTGTCAAGCCTGCCTTCCAATGCGTCAGTGATCATCGCTCGGGTGTACTTCAGTTTGATGCGGTTGCCCACACCATAAGGGCCACCGGTCCAGCCGGTATTGATCAGCCATACATTCACGCCGTATTTCTCCATGCGCTCACCCAGCATGCGGGCATATTCAGTGGGGTGCAGTGGCATGAATGGTGCGCCGAAGCAGGCGGAGAAAGTCTTCACCGGCTCATCGATGCCCACTTCTGTACCGGCAACCTTAGCGGTGTAACCAGAGATAAAGTGGTACATGGCTTGTCCGGGAGTCAGTCTGCTGATCGGAGGCAGTGCGCCAAAGGCATCAGCGGTCAGGAAGAAGATATTCTTCGGATGCCCGGCCATAGATGGCTCGACGATATTATCAATATGGTAAATCGGATAGGATACCCGGGTATTTAGGGTAACGCTACTGTCTTCGTAATTGACAGTGCGGGTATCAGGGAAGAACCCGATGTTTTCCAGGATTGCGCCATGCTTGATGGCATCGAAGATTTCCGGTTCTTTTTCGCGGGTCAGGTCGATGGTCTTAGCGTAGCAGCCACCTTCGAAGTTGAAGATGCCATTCTCGCCCCAGCCGTGCTCATCGTCACCAATCAGCAGCCGGTTAGGGTCAGCAGACAAGGTGGTCTTGCCGGTACCGCTCAGCCCGAAGAATACGGCAGCGTCGCCGTCTTTGCCTACGTTTGCAGAGCAGTGCATGGTCAGTAGGTCACGGAAGGCAGGTAATTCAAAGTTGAGTACGGAGAATACGCCTTTCTTGATTTCGCCGGTATAGCCGGAGCCTCCTACGATCACCTCTTTCTTAGCGAAGTTGATGATTGAGAAGTTAGGTTGGCGGGTATGGTCAGTCTCAACATCTGCCTCGAAGCCAGGCGCGCAAAGTACGGTCCACTCGGGGTCAAACTGTGCGAGTTCTTCTTCGCTCATGCGCAGGAACATATTGTATACGAAGAGGTTGCTCCAGGGGTATTCGGTAACAATACGGATGTTTGTCCGGTATTCAGGGTCAGCACACGCCTGTACATCGCGTACGTAAATTTCCTTTCCACCGAAGTACTTCACCAATTTGGCGCGTAGCTTATCGTAGTCTGCGGCATCAAAAGGCTTGTTGATCGCATTCCAGTCTACCCGGTCCTTAGACACCTCATCCTCAACAATGAAGCGGTCCTGTGGTGAGCGGCCGGTAAATTTCCCTGTGCTGACACAGAGTGCGCCGCTGTCGGCTAGTACACCCTGATCCTTGCATAGGGTAGCTTCGACCAATTCCTCCGGTAGCAAGTTGTAGCGAACTGCTGCCGGGCTTTCTATGCCCAGATTCTTTAGGGCCGTTTCAATTGCTTTGGCGTTTTGCATGAATCCTAGTTTTTTGTTGTTGATTACGGTTCAAATATGCGCCATATAATTAGCCTTGCAATTGAGATTGCTCACTTGAGCCACTGACATTTATCAGGAGGGCAAAAAAAATCAGCAGCCCCAAATTTGGAACTGCTGATACGTTGTCTCTTTAAACAGAATATCCTTTGGAATTCTAATCCCTGATGAAAGGATAGTCTTCCTGCAGGTAATTATCCGTGTAGAGTTCTGAAGGATCAGGGTAGTCTGATTCTTCCGCAAACTTTACAGCTGCCTTGATTTCTTCCTTGATTTTATTCTCGATTTCCTTGAGTTCGTCTTCTGTCGCAATTTTATTGTCCAGAATCGTTCTTTCTGTAATCTTGATCGGGTCGCGGTCCTTGTACTCCTGTACCTCTTCCTTGGTCCGGTACTTGGCCGGGTCGGAGACGGAGTGCCCTTTGTAGCGATAAGTCTGCACTTCAAGGAAGTAAGGGCCATTGCCGGCACGGATGTGCTCAGCAGCGCGGCTCACTGCTTCGTGAACAGCTTCCGGCTGCATGCCGTCTACGGCTTCACTGGGCATATCGTAGGCCAGCCCCATCTTGTAGAGCTCGGTCACGTTACTCGTCCGCTTTACGGAAGTACCCATGGCGTAGCCGTTGTTCTCCACGATATAAAGCACCGGTAGCTTCCACGCCATAGCCATATTAAAGGATTCGTGCAGCGCACCCTGACGGGCAGCGCCATCACCAAACATCGTGACGCAAAGGTTGTCTGTCCCTTTGTACTTTTCCGCGAAAGCGATGCCTGTACCGATTGGGATTTGAGCGCCCACGATGCCGTTGCCGCCAAAGTAGCGGTGCTCTTTTGAGAAGAAGTGCATAGAGCCACCTTTACCCTTCACGATGCCCGTTTCCTTACCGAAAAGCTCAGCCATACAGGCGTTGACGTCACAGCCACGCCCCAGTGCCGTACCGTGCTGACGGTAAGCGGTAACGATGGCATCTTCGCGGCGGATGGCAGATTCCATACCCGCTGCAACCGCTTCCTGCCCAATATAAACGTGGCAGAACCCGCGGATTTTCTGCTGGCCGTACATCATCAGTGCCCGCTCCTCAAATTTGCGTATGCGGAACATCAGTTCGTACCACTCCAGGTACTGTTCTTTGCTGTACTTAGGCTTTTTAGACCGCGGTTTGCGGGTGGTTTTTTTCTTTTCCGTCGCTGTATCCATACCTGAATTCTATGGTTAGTGTTCAATATTTGTCATTACAACACCTAAAGGTATACCTTGTTTGCGGCGCTGCTGTTTCGCGTGGGCAAATATACTCAGCTTGCAGGGTTTTGCCAATTTTTACACTAAGTGTTGTATGTTCGTACCTTAAGATTGCCGTTTTGGAAGCGGTGGTCGGCGCATGACTAAGCATAAATATGAACCAGGAACTTCTAACCCTCATTGTCACGCACATTAACCGGCCGGTGCCGGGGAGTGCGCATATTTTTTTTGATATGCAGGAGCAGCCAGTGCCGGATTATCAGGCCGGGCAGTTTTTGACCCTGCTCTTTCCTGATTTGGGCCCTGTGCCATTTCGGCGGTCTTATTCCCTTGCTTCCACTCCGGGGGTGGACCCTCAGTTGTCGATTTGCGTCAAACGGACTGTCAATGGGCAGGCTTCGGCTTACCTGACTCAAAAGCTACAGGTGGGGGATACCCTTCAGGCTTTGCCGCCCGCTGGCCAGTTTGTGCTGCCCGAAACGCCCCGTCCTTTGCTGCTCATTGCCGGGGGCAGTGGGTTTGTACCGGTGTTTGCCCTGCTCAAAGCCGCGCTGAATAGGCCGGGAACTGAAAAAATCCAACTGCTGCTAGCCAACCGGAATGCCGAGTCTGTCTTTTTCAGGGAGGAACTGAAGGAACTGGAAGGCCGCCACCCTGACCGTCTGAAGGTTTTCCACCTTCTAAGCCAGGCATCAGCCACCTGCGAAGACGAGTTAAAAGCAACAGGCCACACTGAAGTCCGGCAGGGGCGGATGAGCAACGCGTGGCTGGAGTTCTGGGCGGAGCAGGTTTTGGGCAAACAAATGCCGGAGGCTCATGCCTATGTCTGCGGCCCGCCGGGGCTCATGCTCAAAGCGTCTATGACCTTGCGGTTTCTTGGTTTTGGAGACGACCGGCTGCATCAGGAAGATTTTATCATACACACGCCTTTCCGGCCGGAAGCCAGTCAGTTGCCGCATGCCACAATAGCATTACAGTTCAAAAACAAGACCCTGTCTTTTCCGGTAACGCCGGGGCAGACTTTGCTGGAAGGGGCGTTGGCTGCCGGCATAGAATTGCCTTACAGTTGCCGGAGCGGGAGTTGCACAACCTGCTCCGCTCAACTGACCGGAGGGCGTGTCGAAATGTATACCCACAACAGCCGGGTAGACAGTGATGCCACCAATGGTCATATCTTCACCTGTGTAGCCTACCCGGTAACACCTCAGGTGCAGCTGACCATAAGATAAGTTTGTTAACTTTGGAGCAAATACTGACGTCTGTTGAAGTGTATCAATTGCCATACCGAATTGCCTGATCATGCAAGGTTTTGCCATCAGTGCGGTACGCCGCAACCGCAGGAGCAGGGTGCTGTGGAAGCGGATGCTCAGCCAATTATTGATCTGAATGGCAACGTAAGCAAACAGTTGACAGAAGCGTTTTTCCGCCTAATGCGCCAAAAAGTTGAAGAAGAACAGCCCGGCACAGAAGTGGAAGCCTACCGGGAATTACTGTACGAATCCGGTTTTCGGGATATGCTTCACCGGCGGGAGACTCAGCTGGCCGATCAGCTAATGTATCTGCATGGAAAAGGCGAGCCGGCTGCTTTGCAAAATGTCAGGGTAAAGCGCCACCTGGAAGAACTCACCGATTATTTTCTCATTCATTACGCAAAGGACCTGAATTCCGTTCCCCTTCCCGAAGCCATACTCCGGCATCAGGGCCCCGGCGCCGATGATCACCGGCTGGAAACGGTTATTTTTGATTACCTCGATTTCGGCAGCGAGCCCGACGAAACGGTATACACGGACTTTGTCAAAATGCCTGTACAGAAACTGCGCAATGCCGGCAAGTTCTTCCTGAAGCCGGAGCGCCGGGACGAGCGGATCTACTTCATCTGCGATCAAAGCCTGCTGGGCTCCTGCAAAGAAGGCTTTGCTATGACCGAGCGGGGCCTGTACTGGAAAGCGCAGTTGCAAACGCCCCACTACGTGCTTTACGAAACCCTGGGCAATGTAAAGCGCGAAAAGGACTGGCTGCTCATCGATGAAAAGTTTTTCAACATCAACCTCCGATTCAATATCAAAATGCTCAAGTTGCTCAAGCGGCTGCAGCAACGTTTCAGAGCCGGTAAAAAATAGCCAGGTCATTAATCGGGCGACCGTCAAATAGCGTGAATTCCGAAATGTTCACATCAAAGCGGTCCCCGTTTTCCGTGATATAGCTTGTTGTGCCGGTATGGTAGAGAATAGGGAGCCCAAACTCCACACTGAAGGACAAGCGGTCGGTGATGGGGATATTGGTCCCGATGAATGGCGTCAGCCCTCCAAGAAAATGCGTGTGGTTGGCAGAGCCGACAATACTGCTGAAACCTGAAGGCATGCCTTCGAGCGGGCGGTCGTTGACGTAGGTGATACGTTCCGTAAAAATCACACCGGCCTGAGCATCCACGCCGAGATAGACGGGCAGCTTTTGGCTCAACCGGTAGGTAGAACGCCCTACGCTGAACAGGAGGCTGGCGCGCGGGAAAAGGTCGTTCTGCTGGTAGAGCTGCTCTTCCAGCGTGCTGCCCGGCAGCAGCTGGTCCGGATACGGAATAAAGCCTTCAAAGTAATTTCTGTTGTTGACTTCGATTTTGATCCGTAAATCGCCATTGGGCTGGTGTTCGCGGTACAGGGCTTCTATTTGGTAGTGCCCGAGCCTTCCGCCTCCCCCTGTAATGATGGCAGGCAGAAGATCCACGCCAATTTGGTTGTAGTAAGGCCCAAAGGTTGGGGAAGTGGGCAGCGTATCAGACTGAGCCTGAGCAACGCATTGCAGCATCAATAGGGCAAAAAACAGGAGAATAGTCGTGCGCATGGGTGATTGATTTTTTGATTATTCATTGCCGTACACTTTTATTTTACGGGAAGT
>ENA-UENT01000388-UENT01000388.1-marine-metagenome-genome-assembly--contig:-NODE-388-length-28415-cov-4.589564_pt1 | contig 28415 bp, 17 predicted proteins | sample MGYA00237879_ERZ529330 | MGnify/ENA primary metagenome ERZ529330 (study PRJEB26372, sample SAMN05368345) | marine metagenome | biome: cultured habitat; feature: ocean water; material: water; isolation... | reverse complement strand
GGTATCTGTCACACCAGGGCCGCTGTAGACACCAGACATTCCGTAGAAGCCCATCGGTAAGCCACCGCCAAGCCCCATCTGCACACCAGCATTGACACACAAATCGGCCAAGGCCGTAAAGCTCACGATTGGGATAGAAAATACTTCCACCATATCACTGGCACTGGAAGTGCAGCTATTTGCATCTGTATATTCGTATGTGATCGTATGTACACCTGGGCCCGCTGCCGCTGGATCGAAACTGTAGGTCATACCATCTCCACCATCCGTGACACCAGGGCCACTGTAGGTACCACCGGTCGGCATGCCACCACCTAAGCCGGTTTGGACACCCGCATTTCCACAGAGGTCGGCAGGAGCGGTAAAGGTCACGGTTGGCAATGCAAACACTTCCACCATATCACTGGCGCTGGCCGGACAGGCATTAGCATCCGTATACTCGTATGTGATCGTATGTACACCTACACCGGCACTTGCTGGATCAAAGTCATAGGTATTGTCACCATTGTCCGTAACGCCAGGGCCACTGTAGGTACCACCACTTGGTGATCCACCGCCTAAGTTGAGTTGTACACCAGCATCAACACAGAGGTCAGCAAGTGCCGTGAAGGTTACCACTGGCAAAGCATAGACCTCTATCATGTCACTGGCGCTGGCCATACAGCCATTGGTATCTGTATAATCGTAGGTAATTGTGTGCACCCCTACTCCCGCAGCAGTAGGATCAAAATCATAAGTACCATCACCGTTATCCGTAACACCAGGACCGCTGAAAGTACCGCCGGTTGGTGATCCGCCACCCAGACTCATTTGTACACCTGCATCTTCACATAGGTCAGCAGGGGCTGTAAAGGTTACTGTAGGTAAGGCATAGACCTCTATCATATCGCTGGCGCTACTGCTGCAGCTATTACCGTCCGTAAAACTGTAGGTAATCGTATGAACACCGACTCCCGCACTTGTTGGATCAAAGCTGTAGGTCATACCATCACCACCATCTGTTACGCCAGGGCCACTATAGGCGCCACCTGTCGGCATTCCGCCACCTAGACTCATTTGTACACCTGCATCTTCACATAGATCAGCAGGGGCTGTAAAGGTCACGGTTGGTGTAGCGTACACTTCTATCATATCATTCGCACTACCGCTACAACCGCTAGCATCTGTATAATCGTAGGTAATGGTATGTACACCTACTCCTGCAGCTGAAGGATCGAAGCTGTACGTCATACCATCACCACCATCGGTGACCCCAGGACCACTATAGGTACCACCTGTTGGCATTCCACCACCAAGGCTCATTTGTACGCCAGCATCTTCACATAGATCGGCTGGAGCTGTAAAGGTGACAGTTGGCACATCAAAGACCTCTACCATATCAGATGCGCTATTGGAACAACCATTCGCATCTGTTACTGTATAAGTGATCGTATGTACACCGACTCCCGCAGTAGCAGGATCAAAGTCGTAAGTTGATGAGCTGTTTGTTGGTCCATCAAGGGTGAATGCTCCACTATTATATGGACCGCCTGGTAGGACATGGAAAGGAGGGTTAAACCCAACTGGTCCTAACGTAAGATCTCCCGGTACCGTAACATCCGAGAAAAATCCGGTCGCTGATACAACAAAGGCAAAGGCATTCATATTGCCAGCACTGGTAATTCCTAGTTCTGCATAAGGAATAGCTATCTCAAATCCAGTAGTGCCCGTACTTGAATTATCGAAATTCATCGTCACAGCGCCTGGGCTGAATAAGGCACCTCCACCATTAGTGACGGAACCGGTACCAGGCCCTAAAGCCGGAGCACCCAGGAATTCAGGTGGTCCCAATGGAGTAAGCGCTATATCTACAAACATACTCCCCGCCAAACCTGAAGCACCAGGATTAAGTGCTAACATAAAGTCTACCGGAAAATCGGCAGCAAATGGAGGGGTCCCTATGTAGTGTGGTCCTCCGGGGAAGCCCAAAGGAGCACCAGGTGGAACTCCACCTAGCTCATCAAAACCGAGCCAGATCCCGATACCATCTGTACCTGTAGCATCTAAATTTCCGGTAACTCCTATATAAAGTACTCCCGCCTCATCATCCGGGTGGTAGAAAATATTCGTTACATCAGCGAATGGTCCAAAGCCCATATTGGCGTTCTGCTTGGTCGCCATCAATATCCATTCGGCTTCGTCAATTACGCCATCGAGTACAAATGTTGGAGACGGGACCGGTGCATTGTTGGTAACGCCAGGACCACTATATACACCTGTACCTGGTGTACCACCGCCTAAATCAATTTGTACACCTGCATCAACACAGAGATCTGCCAGAGCTGTGAAGGTTACGCTTGGCAAAGCCAATACCTCCACCATATCACTGGCGCTGGCAGTACAACCGTTAGTATCCGTAAAGTCATAGGTAATTGTATGAACGCCCACTCCGGCTGCCATGGGATCGAAGTCATACGTTCCGCCATTATCCGTCACGCCTGGGCCACTGTAAGTACCACCCGCTGGCATGCCGCCACTTAAGCCCATTTGCACTCCCGCATCGATACATAAATCCACCGGCGCAGTCAGGGTCACACTTGGTAAAGCAAACACCTCGACATCATCACTAGCAGAGGCAGAACAACCATTCTCATCAGTATAGGTGTAAGTTATGGTGTGGGTGCCAACGCCGGCAGTTGCAGGGTCGAAACTATATGTCAAGCCATCGCCACCATCTGTTACACCAGCACCAGAGAAAACACCTGTACCAGAAGCACTAGCTGCAGCGGGATTAAGTACAGAAGCAAAGGTGCCACCTACAATCAAATTATCGACTAGTATTCCTTCATTTTCGGAGGAATCTGACTGCCGCAAGGCGATTTCTACTACAGCATCACCTGGGTCCGATCTATCCTCCCCAAGTATCGAGGCGTCGGTTTCCACTGCAGCGTCGATCCACAACTCTGCTATATTAGCATCCTGATCATATCGGATGATTGCTCTGTAAGTAGTTCCGTAAGTGAGATCTGTAGGCCAAATAGCATCTGCAGTTGCTTCATCTGAAGCAATGCCAACAGAAAAATCGCCGGCACCAGTTGGTTCAACAATATCAAGGCGAGCAGAAAAACTATTCCCTATTTTAAAGTGGATAAAATACTCGTTGTCCGTTCCGGAATACGGAGTCCCTATATCCAAAACAGCAAAATCAATGCCGTAATAGATATTCCCGGAAATTGCGCTGAAAGCTAAATTCGCATCTTCGCTAGGAGCACCGTGTTGGACAACTGCTTGTCCGGAGGAAACCAAAAGGTCTCCTGCCGTACCACTATGATTCGCCCAGCCACCGTTCGGGACCAAGCTGCCATCAGCGTAATCGAAATTATCAGCAACGATAAGATCTGTTGAATTAGCAGCCGGCATGCCGCCACCTAGACCAGACTGCACCCCAGCATCAATACATAAATCAGCAGGTGCAGTAAAGGTTACAATAGGTAATGGATCCACCACAATGGAAGTCATTGCCGACGGGCGGCATGTCCCATCTGTAGGTGCGGGCGATAGTATAGCATAGACCTCATAACTACCGGCAGTAGCCAAGGTTGCTCCTGTTAAGTTTGCTGTGGTGCCTCCGCCGGCAAGGCTGCCGAATGATATAGTGCCTAAGCTCGTTCCACCAACATAAGGATCAGCAGGAGCACTATTGAAAGCAACGAATTCAATTCCAAAATCCTGGTCGCCATTAGCTACTCCGTCCATATCACTGAGTCCAGTTGCAGTCAAATTAAAGGTCCCATTCTCACAGACACTCGCTTCACTGGCAGTGGTGACTCCAACGGTTGGACATAAACCACCAGCTACCGACGTACTTAACGTAATCTGGGCATTTCCGGTATTGGTTCCATGCCCATCCACGTAAATGTAGTAAGTAGTTGTTCCTGGAGGAGATACCCAACAGAAAACCGAAGAAGAGCCCAAATTAACAGACCCAGAATCATCATCACCTCCAACACAAGTCAAGGCTCCACAGCCTCCTTCATAGACAATAATCTCTGTATCAAAATCGGTTCCCGGATTGTCAGTTGACACTGTAATAGTTTCAGATTGAGTAGATGTATAGGTGTACCAAACACCTGCGCCAAAGTCAATTCCACCGGCTCCACCACTACTACAATCACCGCCACCACCACCGCCTGTACACGGAGCTAGGCTTTCAATATTACTTGCGCTGCTTGTATTTACAGTTACATCTGAGCCATCCATTAGCAAAATAGCTCCAGCACAAGCGTCATTAGCCAGAGGGGCAGGCGCTGCTTCTAAACACCATTCCAGGGTCGACCCGCCAAGGCCATCATCCCATATTATCATATAATAGGTAGTACCGATGGTTAAGCCTGAAATTGTACCCGAAGTATTATTGAGACAACCTAGAGAGCTAAAGGAACCACAACTCCCATCTAAAATTTCGAGTCCCGGGCCTCCTGTTATTGAATTAAACACAATGCTTGTCGCATTGGCAGTCCAGGTATACCAGGCAGTTGCATCACCGCCAAAATCACAGGTAGGATCCGTCCCGGTATCCGTGTAAGGTGAAATATTTAGCAAATCTGTATTGCCATTACATGTTCCCGATGCACCAATAGGGCCAAATTCTGAATCATAGTCCAGAGCTCCTGCACAACCATCATTGGTGGGAGCTGCTGGAGGAGTCCCAATGCACACATCAAAAGAGGTTGTCTGCCCGGAAGTCGAAGTCCAGGAATACACCCGTAGCAAATAGGTCGTACCGATTGTTAAACCACTAGCAGTACTGCTGTTGGGGTCACTACACAATACATTGGTCAAAGCCCCACAGCTACCAGACCATAGAGAGTGGTAGAGATCAGTGGTACCACCTGTCAAATTTATTAAGCTAATAGTGTGTGTAGTAGCTGTCGCGACGAATGTGTACCAAACATCGTCATCTTCGGTACCACTGCAGGTTGCAGTATCTTCTCCAGAAGCAGTCGCCTGGTCGATAGTCCCGGCAGTAACGGTCCCACAAGCTTCATCAGGGTTAACAGTAAGGGCAATCGGACTGGCACAGTCGTCATTTACAGGCGCCATCGGAGGCATTGTTAAACTAGCATCAAGACAAAACTGCCCAGCACTTTGCGGTGTAGGCCAAGTAGAAACATGTATATAGTAAGTATTTCCAATGGTTAAGGGAGGAGTAGTAAGTGATTCATCGGCTGAAGATGACGTAGCACTAGCAATACAAGTACCAGAAGTTGGACAACCATCTGTCACCATCAGGCCAGTCCAGAGATTGGTTGCGTACAAGTTGAGTTGTAGTGCATCAGTGGTAGTCGCGGTATATTCATAAATAAAATCATCGCCACGTGAATAGTTAGCGCTACAAACGTTATTGTCGGTATCATCATTACCGGTGGGATCACCCGAGTTTGGGCCCGGGCCGTTTTCATCACCGCCACAACTAGTACCACCTATCGTCAATAGTGCAGCCGTAGCACAGGTGGAGTTTTGAGCATATAAACCTAAACTTAAAACATAGGATAAACCTAGAAATAGGCAGAGGGGTAGCAAACGTTTCATGTCAGATTATAATTTGTCATGCTGGTTTAGACGACCATGAAACAACCCAAAGACAAAAGCGCCTTGAGTTATAAACTCAAAAGAAGATTCAACAAATATTTTTAGGTCGTCTAATAACTACGCGTGAGAAGAAATCTTCCCAGCTCCACCAAAATTAACCAAATTGAAGGTAAGTCTAGTCTTCTTAGTAAAATACTTTTAACTGGGCAAGTCATGTAGGCTGAATCAGGGAGAGAAAACACCGACAAAGCGCATGGATCGATGCTACTGTGGCAGAAACCAAAATAGTATCTCTCTTATTTCACCCCCCACTTTCACACAACAAAAAAATCCCGAACACTGGCCTCAACCAGTATCCGGGATCCAACCCAATATCTTGTTCAACTTCAAACTACCCGAAGGCAGTCTGAAATCGACTTTCTTACTTATCCTCTACTTCCTCGTATTCTACGTCAGTCACATCTTCGGCATCATTGTCGCCACCAGCTGTTCCATCCGCTGCACCTTCAGCATTTCCGCCGTTGGCCTGAGCTTCTTGCGTAGCTTGGTACATTTCCTGGCTAGCTGCCTGCCATGCGGCATTTAGTATTTCCATGTGCTGATCAATACCAGCTTCATCTTCTGCTTCACGAGCAGCTTTCAAGTCAGCAGCAGCTTTTTCGATAGCTTCCTTCTTGTCCGCAGGAAGTTTATCACCGAATTCTTGCAACTGCTTGTCGGTCTGGAATACCAGGTTCTCAGCAGCGTTCAGCTTGTCAATGCGCTCACGAGCCTGACGATCGGAATCTGCATTGGCCTCTGCCTCCGCCTTCATACGTGCGATCTCGTCCTTGCTTAGTCCAGTAGAAGCTTCAATACGGATACTCTGCTCTTTGCCAGTTCCTTTATCCTTAGCAGATACACTCAGAATACCGTTGGCGTCCATATCAAAAGATACTTCAACCTGAGGTACACCACGTGGTGCTGGTGGAATATCGCTTAAGATGAAACGTCCAACAGTGCGGTTGTCACGTGCCATAGAGCGCTCACCTTGTAGAATGTGAATCTCTACTGATGGCTGATTGTCAGAAGCCGTTGAGTAAACTTTAGACTTCTTGGTAGGAATTGTGCTGTTAGCTTCAATTACTACATCGTAAACACCACCCATGGTCTCGATACCCAAAGACAATGGCGTAACATCAAGCAGTAGTACATCCTGTACATCTCCACTCAATACACCACCTTGGATCGCAGCACCTACGGCTACAACCTCATCCGGGTTTACACCTTTGTTTGGCTTCTTGCCAAAGAACTTCTCTACTGCTTCTTGAATGCGAGGGATACGAGTAGAACCACCTACCAAGATAATTTCATCGATATCGCTAGTTGATAAACCAGCATCTTTCAATGCATCCTGACAAGGCTTCAATGTACGCTCTACCAAGTTGTCAGCTAGCTGCTCAAACTTCGCGCGAGATAGTTTCACTACTAAGTGCTTAGGCACACCATCAACGGCAGTGATATAAGGTAGGTTAATTTCAGTTTCTGAGCTGCTTGACAACTCAATTTTTGCTTTCTCCGCAGCATCTTTCAAACGCTGAAGCGCCATAGGATCTTTACGAAGATCCATATTCTCTTGCTTCTGGAATTCTTCCGCCAGGAAGTCGATGATCACGCGGTCAAAGTCATCACCACCAAGGTGAGTATCACCATTAGTTGACTTCACCTCAAATACACCATCACCCAATTCCAAGACAGAGATATCAAAAGTACCACCACCAAGGTCATAAACCGCGATGGTCATATCCTGTGATTTCTTATCCAAACCGTAAGACAAAGCAGCGGCAGTAGGCTCGTTGATGATACGGCTGATCTTCAAACCAGCGATCTCACCTGCTTCCTTAGTAGCTTGGCGCTGAGAATCGTTAAAGTAAGCAGGAACAGTTACTACTGCTTCTGTCACTTCCGCTCCCAAAAAGTCTTCTGCTGTCTTCTTCATTTTCTGAAGAACCATAGCTGAGATCTCTTGAGGAGTATATAGACGGCCGTCGATATCTACACGTACGGTGTCGTTATCTCCTTTTACCGCTTTATATGGAACGCGTTCCACTTCATTGGTCAACTCAGAGTAGCGCTGCCCCATGAAACGCTTAATAGAAGAAACCGTTCTTTGGGGATTGGTAATGGCCTGACGCTTAGCAGGGTCGCCAATTTTGCGCTCGCCATTGTCCATAAAGGCAACAACCGAGGGGGTAGTTCGCCGCCCTTCATCGTTGGGGATAACTACCGGCTCGTTACCTTCCATTACGGCTACGCAGGAGTTGGTGGTCCCGAGGTCAATACCGATAATCTTACTCATGTTCGTATATGTGTTTTTGCTTTTTTCAAATGGAATCAATACGATCTTCTTAAAAGCAAGTAGTGTGCCAAGGGCTGTGCCATCCTTTCTGACAAGACAAAACGACAGAAGAGGCTACAAAAAAGGACAGCCTGCCAGAATCATCTGACAGGCTGTGACAAAAAGACAGGTTTTACTCATGCCAGCTTAGGGCACGAAGTTTAGATCTTTAGTGTATACACCATTATATAGACTATCTCGAGCTTCAGAACCAAGGCCAAAATCTTCAGAGATAACTTGGAAACGTGAGGTTACGATTCCTACACCATTTTCTACATTCGTATATACCGGAATTTCCTGAGATGAGGTAATACCAATATTGGCATTCGCTATCCGCAGATAATCTTCAATTTCCTGCCCACCGCCAGTGATCTTCAGGTTGATGGCATCAAATTTCCTGGTACCATTTTCCAGTGGAGCAAGCTCAGAGGAGAGAAACTGATAGAATGACTCGTTAGGGAAACGGAAATTCTGTAGCGATACATCCTCGTCGCGCTCCAGATTCTGCACCAGGGTCCATTCCACTTCCTTCTCAATTCGTTGGTTTGGATTGTCAGGATCAGTCTCGCGGTAACGGATAATCATCCGAACATCGAACACTCGTGCAGCAGGACCATTAGCACGCCATTCGACACGCGTATCTCGGCTAAAATCACCGAACTGGTAGACGCCTGTGATTGGCAAATTTGCTAACTCCAGGTCCTCAATAATGACACTAGTAGCGGTAGCGTCTTCTTCACCAGGGCGTTCCACAATGATGCGAAAATCCATGCCTCCGGTGAGGGCTATTTGATCTTTACTGAGTTTGTATAAGTAGTTAGGCTCATTGGCAAAGTCACCTGACTGACGTGGGTATCCTTCATCTCGTCCATCCACCTGAACCAGATCGTAGGTTTGGCCATTACTCAGTCTTTCTAACTTAACACTAACTTCATTGTCATTGTAATAGATACTGTCTGGAATCTGGGCAATATCGATGGCATTACCACCAGGCTCCAAGAAAGCCCGCTCCACGCGGACGTAGTACGCCGTGTCTTGCTGCGACAAAAAAGCATACAATACAGGGATGTCTTTCCACTCTCCTTCTAACTGAAAATCCGTTTCACAGGATGACCAAAAAGTGGTGGCAGCCAAAAGGGCAAGAAGCAAAAGATGATTAATTCTCATAAGATTTTTCAGCTTAATAACAGTCGAACAATTAATTCCCGACTTCAGATTTTATGAGCAGAAAAAGGCGACAATCGAGGAGCCATTTTTCAAGCAAAAAATCTGAACCCAAGGAGGGAAATTAATTTTTGACGAGCACTTGATAACAGTCGGCCACAAAAGTAGCCTTTTATTTGTTTCCATGGTACATTCCGGTCAGTATTGACAGCTAAGAGACGAAGAGGGAGAAGTTGGGTGTTCGTTGGTTAGTTTGTTAGTTGGTTAAGTGGATAGTAAGTTGTTTGATGGGAAAACATCTAGCGCCCTGATATAACTTGCGAGGTCTGTCGAGCAAATTATCCAGGTCGGTGAGCATCCTCAATTTCATTCCCTATCTTGCGGACAAACTTACCCATTATATATGTCTGTTCACAAGGAAGTAAAGAAGGTTACGACGCATATATTGCAAGCCATGAAGGCCCGCGGCGAGAAGATCGCGATGTTAACGGCCTACGACTTCAGTATGGCTCGCATTCTTGATGCGGCACATATCGATGTCATTCTTGTCGGGGACTCCGCCTCTAATGTGATGGCCGGGCACGAAACCACTCTTCCCATTACCTTAGATCAAATGATCTATCATGCCAGCTCCGTAGTACGTGCAGTTGACCGTGCACTGGTGGTGGTAGACCTACCTTTTGGCACCTACCAAGGGAACAGTAAGTTGGCGCTAGAGTCAACCATCCGAATCATGAAAGAAGCCGGGGCTCATGCTGTAAAGCTTGAAGGGGGTTCCGAAATATCAGATAGTATTAAGCGAATTCTTAAAGCCGGTGTACCCGTAATGGGGCACTTAGGTTTAACGCCACAATCCATCTATAAATTCGGAACCTACACCGTTCGGGCAAAGGAAGAAGCTGAGGCGGAAAAATTGATAGAGGACGCAAAAGTCTTACAAGAATTAGGCTGCTTTGCCTTGGTCTTGGAAAAGATCCCAGCCCATTTGACAAAACGGGTGAGTGAAGAACTCGTGATTCCTACTATCGGTATTGGCGGTGGACCAGATGCAGATGGACAAGTGCTGGTTACACACGACATGCTGGGCATAACGAAAGATTTCCACCCTCGATTCCTAAGAAGGTATCTGGAACTATTTGATGCAATTAGAGGCGCCACCGAAGATTACATTAAGGATGTAAAATCAGGCGACTTCCCTAATGATCAGGAGCAATACTAATCTCCTTGCACATGAAAGCCCGCCGGTCTTTACAAAAACTAGCGCTTGTAAGTATCGCCCTATTACTAGTGGCCTACTATATGTATCAGCGGCTAAGTGGCCCTCCGGTATATGCTGATGATGGGAATTCCATCATTATTGAAGTCCCCCGTAATACCAGCTTTGACTCGCTAACCCAAAGTCTTTGGGATCAAGAAATCATCCGCGACACGGGAGACTTTAGGCGTTTATCTGAACGGCTTGGATATTTGAATAATCCCGTCCGATCCGGACGTTTTGCAATTGCCTCGGGCTCTAGCATGCATGAATTAATTCGTATCCTTCACCAAGGTAAGCAAGCACCAGTAAATTTGATTTTCACCAATGAAAGAGAACTAAAAGACGTTGCTGCTAAAGCAGACCGTTTTTTGGCTTTAAAGGATGAGGAACTGCAGACGCTCTTTACTGATTCCTTGTTTCTCGATTCAATTGGCTATGGTCAGTACGATCTAATGTCTCTTTTCATCCCTAATACCTACGAGGTCTTTTGGGACATTATGCCTCGAGACCTTATCAGTCGAATGATCACCGAGCATGATCGATTCTGGGACAAGAAAGATCGCTGGGAAAAAGCGGAGGATCTGAATCTAACTCCACGTCAGGTATACACCTTAGCCTCTATCATTGAGCGAGAGACGATCCAGAATGACGAGAAACAACGCATGGCTGGTGTATACTACAATCGCTTGCAACAGAATATGCGCCTGCAAGCCGATCCGACAGCGGTCTTCGCCAGTCGGGATTTTCATACGACACGGGTAACTCGTTATCATCTGAATTTCGATTCGCCCTACAACACCTATCGATACAAGGGATTACCGCCAGGACCTATCACGATGGCTTCAATAGCCTCTATTGATGCGGTGTTGGACCTAGAGCGACATGATTTCATTTTCTTCTGTGCTCGCGGAGATGGAAGCGGGTATCATAACTTTGCTAAAACCCTAGAGGAACACAATCGTAATGCGGCACAATATCGTGCCAACAGAAAGAAACGCAGACAAGGTTAAGCTTGACCATAAAACCAATTCTATTGTGAAGATTCATACCATTGACCTCAAATTCCAAGGCCTGAGTGATAACATTGCAGCCTTTTTGGTAGAAACCAGTTCAGGCCCCGTATTAGTAGAAACCGGACCGCATTCTACCTTACCCAACTTGCAGGCTGGGATTGAAGCTGCCGGCTTCAACATTGAAGATGTAAAACACGTTTTTATCACTCACATCCATCTTGACCACGCAGGTGCAGCTTGGTGGTTCGCCCAACAAGGCGCCACTGTCTATGTCCATCCTCGAGGAAGCAAGCACTTGGCCAGCCCGGAGCGCCTGATGGAATCCGCACGCAGAATATATCAGGATCAGATGGATGCCCTCTGGGGTCAGATGAACCCAATCGATGCGTCATTGATTCGAGAGGTAGCCCATGGGGAAGAGATTACCTTCGGTGACACCACTGTAATAGCTCACCATACACCAGGTCATGCGGTGCATCATATTGCCTGGCAGATTGATGATGTCATCTTTACGGGAGATGTTGCTGGAGTGCGCATTAATAAGGGCATCATCATTCCTCCATGCCCGCCACCAGACATCCACATTGGGGATTGGGAAAACAGTATTCAACTGCTGAAACAGTTGAGCCCTAGCACACTGTACTTGACCCACTTCGGTCCTGTTCCTTACAGCGAAGCTCACTTAGACGATCTCCAACAAAGACTACATATGTGGGCCAATTGGATAAAGCCCCACTACAAAGCGGAGCGATCAATTATGGAAGTGACGCCAGAATTTCAACAGATGGTGGCAGAAGATATGATTGCCAAGGGAATCGGAGAGGACGAACGGAACAAATACGAAGCAGCTAACCCAAGCTGGATGAGTGTAGCAGGGCTATTCCGTTATTGGAAAAAGCAAGAACAACAATAAAAAGAATTAAAGATTGAATTAGGAAGCTGGCAGTAGATTAACAACGGCTTTGATAATTCCCTTGAGGAGCTGAACATCTGGCGATGCAGCTGGCTCGTTGGTATACTGAATGGCTCCTGGTAAGCTTTCCACAACCTCAACCGGCTCTGTCATGAGATGTGCATGAAAGAGAAATACATAAGCCGCTAGGCTTACCAGCCCTAAAACACCGAAAAGTATGGTCTTCTTGTGCTTCATAAATGGTGGTCTGAGGTTTAGTGTTAATAAAAGTCTAAAATCGGCATGGAAGCCCATAGCCAACTCGACGAACGTTCAAAAAAATCGGATGAACGTCAGAGTTAAAGTATAGACGACAAGAGCGCGACAGTGGTTGCACAAGTTCGTAAAAAAATTACAGTCATCCCTGCTAAAAAGTGGAAATGGATTGTAACTTGGGTGCATTATTAAGGTTCTGTTTACATTAATCATACAATTTAAGTTATGAGATTAACGCTTACTTTACTATTTCTTTGCTCCCTAGCAACTATCAGCTTAGCACAAATCAACGACGAGTCGCCTTTCCCGGTTGATTTCGAAGTGCTTTCACCTGTTGCCGCTGCAGGTATCTACGACTATGGTACTCAGACTGCTGACGCAAGTGGTGATCCTCCAATTTGGGGCCCTACTCTAAGCGAAACCGTAGCCGGTGAAATCGTTTGGGCTTATGATGCAGCTGGTGACAGCTTAGGATGCGAAACAGTTACTACTGACTTGACCGGCAAACTAGCCTTGGTACGTCGTGGAGCTTGTGGCTTTAGCCTCAAAGCATACAATGTTCAAGAAGCTGGTGCTATTGGTTGTATTATTGTTAACCACTATGACGACCCTGCTCAGAATGGTGCCTCTCTAGTAGGTATGCTTGGTGGCGACAGTATTGACGCTGTTGTTATTCCTGCGATCTTCGTTAGCCGTACTACCGGTGAGACCATTGTACCTTCGATCGACGCTGGTGGCCCTGTACAGGGTTCTTTCACCGTTAAGTCTTTCTACGATCCTATCAGCAGCTTCTCTTACCACACGCCTTCTAGCGAAGCGATTGAGTTTGCTGACTATCAGATCAACTACGTGAACCCTAATGGCCAAGACGCTGTGGATGTAACCGTAACTGCTACTATCGCGGCGCCAAGTGGTGCAGAGACTGTCCTGACTGGAACTTCTAACGTGGCTCCTTTGGCGGATTCTGTAATTACAATTGACGGTGGTTTCACGCCAACTGAAATGGGTGTACACACTATCACTTGGAGTAACGACCAGAGTGCAGAGACACTAACTTCTGGGTTTGACATGACCGATTTCACCTACGCTGTAGATGATAACAATTTGACCTTGAATGTAGGTCCTGCTGCAGACTTCTTCACCAATACTGCCAACCTAACGTACCAGGCGGGTAACTTGTCTCTTATGGATGAGGACGGCGCTCAGGCTACTCACATGTCATTTGGATTGGCTAATGGTGCTGAAATTTTCACTGGTGATGCCAACTCTGATCAGATCCAGATTATCCTTTACGATGGTGACGCCAACGACGACAATCAGCTTGACTTCGCTGCTGGTGGTGGTGGTAGCTTCAACGATCTAACTCCTGTTGCCTTGGCTACTTATACCATTGATGGTACAGAGACTGGTGATGAGTTGATCTATGTTGAATGGGAAGACCTAACTGACGGTGACGGTATCGTTGACTTGAAGCCAAACGGTGCTTACTACACAACCATCAACTACGATGGTTCTAATGCTGGACTAGGTATTGCTCCTCGTTTCGTAGCGACTACAGATCTACCTTACCTAAACTTCCCAACTACGCCGATCTTCTTGGATCAGTTGTACACAGGATGGGCTGGACAGACTGTTGCTATTCGTCTACACTTGGCTGGTTTCATGCCACCAACCAACACGGATGACATTGTAGAACTAGACGCTGCAAAAGTAACGCTAGCTCCTAACCCAGTGAGCGACCTGTTGAACGTAAACTTCAACTTGGAAGCTACTGCTGACGAAGTACAATTAATTATGACTGACGTAAGCGGTAAGATTATTACCACTGAGCAGTATGAGCAAGTGTACAATCAGTCACTACAAGTGGATATGCGCAACTTGCCTGCAGGTACTTACTTCTTGAGCATTGCTACTCCTGAAGGTTACCGTGTAGAGCGCGTTGTAAAGCAGTAATAAATACTCTCCTTCGCGTCGGTTGACGCTCGGGAGTGAAGCTGGATTTATCCAGTAGAAGATAAATCTTCGGAGCGGGTTGGCCTAGGCCAGCCCGCTTTTTTGTTACCCTCCTTAAAAGAATTAAAGCACTGCAGCCAATAACTGCTGGGTGTAGGCTTGCTGTGGAGCATTGAATATTTGCTCAGCAGGACCGTGCTCCACTACTCTACCCTCTTGCATCACTAGGATCTCGTCGGCAATAAAGCGAATAACGCCAAGGTCGTGGGAGATGAATAACATCGCAAACTGGTACTCCTCCTGCAGGTCTTTAAGCAGATTGAGGACTTGTGCCTGAACTGAAACGTCCAAAGCAGAAACGGATTCATCACAGATTAGCACTTCGGGTTCAAACAGTAGTGCGCGGGCAATACCGATTCGTTGACGCTGTCCTCCCGAAAAGGCTTTTGGAAATCGTTCCAATACGGAGGCGTCCAAATTAACACGCTCCAGAACGGCAATTACTCGTTCATAACGCTCTTCCTTGGTAAGGTGCGGTGCATGTATTCGCAGAGGCTCACTAAGAAGCTCACCAATTCGCATCTTAGGGTTGAGGGAACTGAACGGGTCTTGAAAAACCATCTGAATCTTAGGGCGGTAGCTACGGAAATCACGCTCGGGCATGCTGCTAATGGCATGGCCTTGATAAACTACTTCGCCAGATTGCAAAGGGACCAGGCGAACCAATCCTTTACCGAGTGTAGTTTTTCCGCTTCCCGACTCCCCTACTACTCCCAAACATGCCCCGCGCCGTAGCGTAATCGAAACGTCATCAACCGCTTGATGATAAGTGGTGACGCGTCCAAACCAGTTCTTCTCCTTAGGATATCGAATATGAAGATTATTCGCCTCAAGGTAGATAGGTGCATTATCCAATCCTACTTCTCTGTCACTGACATCACTAGCTGAGGTTCGATCTAATTCGTTCAAGAACGATTCAATTTCCTCCGGGGTCTTTTCTAGAAAGTCCGGAACCGTCGGAAGGCGTCTACGACTACCAGCTATACTTGGGCGGCATGCCACTAGACCTTTGCTATATGGGTGTTGAGGAGCTTCCAAGACAGATGCTACGGCGCCTTCTTCCATCACCTTTCCCTTCCACATCACGATCACCCGGTCTGTAATTTCGCGGATAACTCCCAGGTCGTGGCTAATGAATAGCACGGCGATGCCCAGCTCTTTCTGTAGCTCTTGAATTAACTCTAGAATACCCTTTTGAACCGTCACATCCAAGGCTGTAGTGGGTTCATCGGCAATCAATAGTTCTGGTTCTACGCAAAGAGCCATAGCTATCATCACCCGCTGACGCTGCCCACCAGATAACTGATGTGGAAAAGAACGATAGATCCGATCAGGATCTCTGAGGCCTACTTTTGAAAACCATTGCTTCGCTGCTGCCTCAGCGTCTTTCTTATCAAGTCCCTTGTGTATACGGAGCGGCTCAGCAGTCTGTTCACCACAACGCATTAGTGGATTCAGACTAGAAAGTGGTTCTTGAAAAATCATGCCAATGTGCCGAGCCCGTAGCTCTCGCAAGCTGTTTTCATCCAAACCACTTAGCTCCTGTTCCCCCTTCCAGATAATCTCTCCCGAAGCCTGAGCAGCTGTAGGAAGGAGTTGGATAGCGGATAGAGCAGTCAAGGATTTACCTGAACCAGATTCGCCAACCAGGCCCAGGCTCTGTCCAGGAAACAATTGAAAGCTGAGATCAGCTACGGCCACCAATGGCTGATCCGACGACGTTTCAAATGAGATACGCCAATTTCGAAATTCTAGTAGCGGCTTTTCAGTAGTTGAGCTCAATTTGCCTGGGTCTATGGATTATGCCCGTTCTATAGGGCAAGTCATACAATGTGATCCACCACGAGCACGCGATAACTCAGTAGATGGAAGCGTGATAATCGTATTCTTTACTTCTTCTGGTTTGATGATACCATCATCGAAGGCCTTAAGTAAATCACCAGCAAAAACCACGCGATAACCTGCTTCCTCAAAAGCTTCTTCTGTAACTGGGTTACGATCATAAGTTAGTGCTACACCAGGGCGTAGTGCTACTAAATTACAGCCATCCGTCCATTGCTCGCGATCCTGATAAGGAGACTCTCCTTTGCCAGCAAAAATGATCCGCGTTTTAGGATTGATTTCCTGCTTCAAAAACTCTTGTACTGAATGGTAAGTGGTCTCAGATCCGTCAGATCGTAGCACATCAACGTGTGAGCCCAATCCTTCGGCAATGATTGGCTTAAAGGCTACGTAGTCATGCGTATTGATCTGGGTAAAGATCGTATCCACGTGCATATAAGAACGATCATTGGGAATGTTTACTTGCACCACATTCTTGATTACACCTTGCTCAAATAGTCGTTTTGCAAGGCTTCGAATACCGTGTGCCGTAGTACGTTCACTACAGCCAATCATGAGATAATCCTTATTCAAGATCATCACATCGCCTCCCTCAATCGAAACGGTCTCTCCCTTACGTGATGGCGGGAATTCATCAATCTTATTGAGGTTAATGACTTTGCCCGTCTTGCGGAGATCCGCGAAAATAGGATGAGCCCAAATGATAAAGCGGATGATAAAATTTTCGCGATAACGCGCTTCCTTAGCAGCCTTCGTGATTAGAAGGTGGTCATTGATTGTCACTGCAACATCTCTGGTAAAGATGAAGTTTGGAATTGGATCAAAGAAGAAATGATCATCTGGTTCGTGATAGCCAGTGACAAGGAGCTTGGTCAAAGCAGCGGGTGACAGTCCGCGCATCATTTCGCCGTATGACTTAGGCAACTCTTCATGATCTACAATCAAATCAATCATTTCATCACGAGCCTCCAAATCCGCCTGAAGCGCTTCAAACAAAAGTTGCTCTACCTCCAATACGTTGTCATTCCCTACAAAACGGCGTAATACATCCGTGAAAACGTCATGCTCCTTCTGCATTCGAGGTAAATGCACGATATCATCGAATAGTAGTTCCTCGGCTCGTTTTGGAGAAATACGACTAATGCCGATATCTGGTCGGTGAACAATTACTCGACGAAGTGGATTGATTTCGTTGGTTACAAAAACTTGAGACATGGTGGCGATGAAGATAATTTGGTTAGTGGTTCACTTATAACTCCACGACCTTTTCGATCTCATAAATGGAGTTAATCTTGCCGGCAAAGATGCAATAAAAATGGGGATTTCTCCGCAATACGTTGATCTCCGTTGGCCGTCCATCATCAATGAAATTCGCTTTCAATTTCGATTTAATCGTGAACATACTGGTGAAGTAATTCAATTGTACTTGTGGAGCCAGATATTGTTGCATTTGAGCCTTCATCTTTCGATAATTTGAAGCTGGCTTCCATGCACAGGCATTACAGATCCCTGTGGCATTAGGCGTACAGTCCTTTCTATGTTCCTGGCAATCAAAAACAGGAAGGCTTTCATAGGATACCTTATGGTGCGTATAGGCTACAGACGATACCGACAGCAATCCTGACTTTCCATAAGGCATAATCGAGCCAAAGGGGCCATCCATCACCGTCAGTCCTGTATTGCCGAGCTCCGGTGAAGTGACAAACGCCATTTCAGAGATCTCGTGCATCAATTGAATCTCCGACACGTCGAAGAGACGATTTATTGCATTACTGGCACTGTAGGTAGCATTGATCACCTGTGGAGTCTTGATCACCTTTGTGGTTCCCTCCGTCAAATTCTGGAGTTCCAGACGCCAAGTACCGTGCTGCTCTTCTGCAGCCGTAACCTGGTGATGAAAAAGGACTTTGACCCGTTCATTCTGCATTACCTTCTGCTCATAATAACGAGCTATCAAAAGCGGATCAAACGTATATTCTGTGGTGCGAAAAATGGCTTCCAGCCGATCGTAGTTGAAGAGCGGGTGATCATGCACCGGTTTACAATCTATTCCAATATACTGGCAGAAACGCTCAAACTGTGCTCCGTCGGTCAGACTACCGAAACGATCGATGGCGTAGTATTTCTCGAAGTCAAATAGTATAAAGTCCTGATGATCACGAGTGAATCGTGCTTTGTTTTCGTCAGACATTCGCGCAGTGGCGATAGAACGTGGATAATGATAGCCACCATGGAGTCGAGCCTGATTCACGATGGACGCCTTGCGCATCAGATACTTTTCCTTTTCCACTACGGTCACACGCTTACCTTGTTCAGCCAAGAACAAAGCAGCGTAGATACCAAATATTCCACCACCAATGATCAGAAAATCAGTCTCTTCAACCATGCGCTACTTATTTCTTCCCGTGCTTGACGATTATTTTACCTAATGCCGCAAACCAATCGGAGTAATCGTATTGATTAAGAACCTGTTCCCAGGCCAGGGAGTCCTCAAGTTGCTCTACTTTAGACACCCCTAGTAAGACCTTCTCAATGCCAGGATGTAGTAAGGCGTAGAGCAGACCAATGTGATTCATCTTCTTTAAAGCCGGACGATTATTCGCAGCCGAAAACCGATCGATTAGCCCAATTAATCCCTCAACTAGCTCTTTGTGCTGTTCGTGATTTCCACCTCGCGCTAATAAGGATGCTTGTTTGCTGTACGCCTTAGCGTCTAGTTTTAGTCCGCCAGCATTGATACCGTAGGCAATACAACGTGCATTATCGTGTAGAGGCGCATATCGGTTATAGTCAGAATAGATCACATTATGCTTTAGCTGCAACCATACCTCCTTGACCTTGCGATTTTCGAGAGCCTCTGCATAAATATCAGGATGTCGTACACCGCTTAACCCTAGACTAACACCTTCCACTACGATGAGGGTATCTAAGCTCGCCTGAATTTCTTCCAGGTTCGTACGATTGTCCCAGTGAATCATTAGGGAAGCTAATTGTTGACCGAACAAATGCTGATACTCCTGGGCACATAGAAGCAGGAAGCTAGGACTCAGGTTATTCTCCGGTCCTCCAAGGTTATTGACGCTGCCAACCTTCATGATGATCTTCAGATCATCAACTCCTCGGCTATTAATCCAATCGAGCAAAATTTGCTCTGCCTTCCGAAAATCACTCCCCTTCTTATTAATAGGATAATTCGTGGCCCCATCGATCCAGCGGCCACCCCGCTCGTAGTAGGTATCGAGAATACGATGGCAATCAGTTGGATTTATCGTCCACCCCCACATGGCGGTTCCCAGTACAAAAGCAGATGCAGTTTGCGTCATTCCTATTTATGATTGTGGAGCATAAACCAAACCAATTCCGGGGGTAAAACCAAGGTATTGGTGATAGACGGCCGAAAAATCAAGTTGCCACTGATCCAGCAATCGGTAGCCCAGTCCAAAACTCAGTAAGCTGGGTTCTGTAGCAACACCGGCCCGCAGCTCCAGTGCATCCAACAATTGGTATTCGAGCCCACAGCGCACTCGGACAGGAAATAAGATATCTTTCTCGACCTCTGCCACCAATTGGACTTGCTTTCCAGGGCGATAATTAACTCCAAAATTCAGAACCGTAGGAAGTGCTTCGCCTTCCAGTTGTTCTACGCGCACTGGATTAGATATCCTTCCGCCAATATCAATGGAGGGACTAATAGTAGCTTGTAATCCGACTTCAAAGCTGATCAACTGCTGGGATCCGTAGTCAGGAATCCTGGTCCCTAAGGTGTATAACTGAGCTCCTAAAGAAAGATTCTTAGCCAGTTTCCGACCATACAACAAACCGATGCGAGATTCATTGTAGGCTTCAAAACCAAAGTACCCTACAGAAAGTCCAAGGGCACTATTTCCAAAGCTCATTGCCCCGACAGCACTGACTTGGCGTAATTCACTCAGGGCAAAACGTTGTTCACCAAATAAGCCAACTGAAGTTCCTTCTAAATGCGCTAGGCCCGCTGGATTACTCCAAGCGGCGTGAATATCCTGGAATGTCACGCCTACTCCTCCCATTGCTTGCCCGCGCGCACCGGCTGGCATTGGATAGCTAAGTTGAGCCGCAAGACTAAGCGTGCTTAGGATGGCAAGAAGCGTAAATAAAAGGTTTTTCATAACCGTATTTTAGAAGGCTAATGTCTAGATGGTGATGGCGTTCTCCTTGCAAACTTGCTCGTAAAAATCAGCGGCAGCTGTGTTCTGCCTATTCATGCTATTCCAATCGACCGTAATTAAGCCAAATCGGTAGCTATTACCTAGATTCCACTCAAAATTATCGAAGGTGCTCCAGAAGATGTAGGCCTTAAGGGGCATTCCCTCGGCTATCAATTCATGGCATAAAGCCAGATAGTCCTTTAAGGCGGCGATACGACGCTGCGGATCATCCGTGCAAATACCATTCTCTGTCACAATAAGTGGTTTCTGATACTTCTTCCAGAATCGACGTAGGTTTCTAGCTAAGCCCTCTGGTCGGTAACCCCACATTTGATCGTGAGGAAGTCCCATTCTAGCCAAATCACCAGGACGATCGATCTCTGTAACTGGCAGTGGGTCAAACGGAACATAGGCATAGTAACTAAGGCCCCAGAAGTCGACATTCTCAAAGTGACGACCAGCTTTAGTATGGAACCACCAGTCTAGAAACCGAGCAGGTAAGCGACCTAAGAGGCTTACTCCTTCAAACCATCCTGTATTTAACGAAATCCCAACTGGCGCTTGCGGATACTCCTCCTTCAGCACTTCTACGATCACATTGTGGGCTTGCCCCATATGTTTTAGCACCCGATTGGCCTTACGGTAACTCTTGCGGAATGGCGGGAAGTTTCCAAGTAGATACGCATTTAGCGCATATACATTCGGCTCGTTGAAGGTGTTCCAGTAGCTCACCAGGTCACCAAAGGCTGCAATACAGCGACGAGCAAAATCAATGTAAATTGGGATGGATTCTTCCTTAGTCCAACCACCCTTTTCCTCCAACCAAATTGGATGCGTGAAGTGGTGAATAACAAACATAATTTTCATCCCTCGTGCCCGCAGGGTTTCAAAGAAGGTTCGATACTCTTCAATGACCTCTATTTCAAGCGCAGCACGTGGAGCTAGTTGTAAGCGGGCCCAGTCAACACCACAACGATAGATCGTACCGAATCGGGCAATATGCTCCAGATCCTCATCTCGTCGTAGCTCATGATCCGTGGTACGTTCAAAGACGGCTCCATCCTTGGCTACGACACCCTTCCAATTATGGTCTGATGCAGTCTCAATCTGTGCAGCAGCGGTGGAAGTGCCCCATTCAAAATCAGCAGGAAATTCTAGTCGTTGGCCCATAGATTTTTCTTCTTCTACCTCGTCGGCAATAAGCCTCTTGAATCAGTCATAGTTATTGCTTGAAGATGTTCTCAAAGCAGGGCGTTTGGCCCACATCTACTAAAGCGTTCCCTACCACCGACAAGGTGATGATACTCTCACAAAAAAAAGGAAAATTACGCTGCAAATGGTCATTCTCCGTAAATATTCCCAAGTCCCATTTTGTCCATCGGGTTCCCCTCAGAACTTTTTCGGTCCTTATCGTTTTTAGTTATGTGTAGAGAAAACGGTAGACAAAGTCTAACTTTGCCTTACCAATACCAATTACGCTTAAGTAATAGAATTGAGTACAAAGACATTACCACAAGTAGAATTCCGTGATTTAGGTCGGATGGATTACCAGCAAGCCTGGGACTACCAAACTGTGTTACACCGCGAACTAGTTGACCGCAAATTACGGAATCGGGATCACCGTAAGAATGGTGAAGAAGAGGAAGAACAGCAACACTACCTGCTGTTTTGCGAGCACCCTCCAGTGTATACTTTAGGCAAGACCGGTTCAGTCGACAACCTTTTGCTCAATGAGCAACAACTGGATGATGGTGGTTTCACTTTCTATAAAATTAACCGTGGCGGTGATATCACCTATCACGGCCCTGGCCAGGTGGTCGGCTACCCCATCTTTGATCTCGATTGCTTTTTCACTGATGTCCACAAGTACGTACGTTTCCTTGAGGAAGCCGTGATGCGAACTTTAGCGGAATACGGAATTGAGAGCTACCGAGAGAAAGGCTTTACTGGCGTGTGGCTCGCTGCCACTGATAGTAAACCGAAGCGAAAGATTTGTGCGATTGGTGTGCACCTAAGTCGTTGGGTGAGCATGCATGGCTTTGCCTTCAATGTCAATCCCAGTCTGGATCATTTCGACAATATCATTCCTTGTGGTATTCAAGATCAGGATAAGGATGTGACCAGTATGTCCAAAGAACTGAATCGGCCTGTGGACATCGAAGAAGTCAAGCAGAAATTGAAGGCACATTACGCCGAGATATTCGAGTTTGAATACCTTTGAGCCCCAATTTGAATCAGACCTATGTTAAAAGATATCCCTCAGCGGAAAGTTGAAGACCTCGCCATTGCGATCATGCCGCCAGAAAGTGGCAACCCGGATGATCTTTGGGACGTGGTATTACTTAATTACCATGAATACCCCATTCTAAGTGTGTTGGTCAGCGTTAAGGCGTATGGCGAAGTGGACGGTCAGCCAAAGAAAACGGCGACCTTCAGGTACTTCATTGAAGAGCTTGGTTCTATGCAGGAGAAGCTTTTAGAACCCATCCAGCCGGAAGTTTTTGAACTAACGAATGAATACTGGGTAAGCTTCAGTCTTGGGAATCACCTCTACGACAAGAAGTACATTTTTGTCAGAGGGAGCATTGACCCGAAGAACTTCACAACTATTCCCTTTCTTAACCGAAAGGGGGTAATGATCCGCTAAAACCAGCCATTGAAAACAAGTTTATGCAAAATTCTAACTCACATCCTGGCAAGCGCGTAACCGCCTCTGGCACGACCATGACAGAGATGATTATGCCGAACGATGCCAACCCAATGGGAAACCTCATGGGAGGCAATCTGCTGCGTTGGATGGATATTGTTTCTGGTATTTGTGCCGGCAAACACTGTGAGCGCCATGTTGTCACAGCTTCTGTCGATCAAGTGAGCTTCACTAAGCCAATTAAGATAGGTGATGTAATCACGCTAGAAGCCAGTGTAACAAGGGCTTTCCGCACCTCTGTAGAAGTGTTTGTGGAAGTTTATGCAACGGATATCAAAGGGCATAATCCTCGCCGGAGCAATTCAGCCTACTATACCTTTGTAGCCTTGGATCAAGAAAACGGTACGCCTGTACCTGTTCCACCAATTATTCCGGTCACTGAAATTGAGCAGCAACGCTATGATGCTGCTCCTAGAAGGAGGGAAATGCGATTGATCTTGGCCGGGCGATTAAAGCCGGAAAATGCTACGGAAGTGCGGGCGTTGTTTGAAGCAATTCTCTAGCCAACACTCATCATAAATTCGAAAGGCGCAAATCAGCTAAGCTGGTTTGCGCCTTTCTAGATTCAGAAGGTACTAGTTTCCACCACCACCTCCATCATCTTTCTTTTTCTTCCTACGGAACGGATTAAAGTCTTTGATATCACCTTTAATCTTGTCAATCGCATCTTCTGCCTGATTTTGCAGATTAGCTCCTCCCGCAGTAGAGTCTTTGGGCGCCGCTGTGCCCGTAGCTACTTGGTTAAGTAAGTTTTGGCCCGCCTGCTGCAGCTGAGTCTCGGCAGCATTCTTGGCGGAATCTACCAGCGCATTTGTTTGCTCCGTCACGGTTTCCGTCAGTGCATTGACTTCTTCCGTTACCTGTTCTTTAGCTTCATCCACCTGCTCATTTACGAGTTCCTTAGCACTTTCCGTTGCCGAAGCAGCAACGCCAGTTTCACCATCCGCACCTAGAAGCTTGAAGCCGACCTTCGGGTCTGACATGTTACCTGTCAAAACGATCTGTACGTTCAAATTTTCGGCATCATTCACATTCAAGCCCAGTTGACCGGCTTGCTTCACCAAGGCGCTTACTCCCTGATTAATGGTATTGCCTAGCGAGCCGCTGCCTAATTTGGAACGAGGGACCACCGTATTGATGGTATAGTTCATCTCCTGCGTCAAACTATGACGCCCAGCAATGGTCATAGGCAGATCAGCGATATTCACATCGAAAGGTTCTACTGCAAATGAGCCATCCTCAATTGTAAACCAGGTCTTTAGACGATCTAGCTCAATGCTTCCCTTCAACTCAGAGATATCAAGGGCATTGCCGATAGCTGCTAAAGGCTGCACGCCACGCAAAGACCCGTTCAAGGTCTCCAAGAGCCCTTCCGCATTTACGGACTCCAGCAACGGCATCATATCAGAACCTAGATCTCCAGACATAATCAAGCTACTCGAGAAATCGCCGTCAACCAGCTTCCCAATTGGAGCAAAGGCCGCAAAAGTGTTGAATGTGGTAAAAGCCTGTTGGAAGTTCAGCTGATTAAGATCGAACTTGAAGTTGTACCCCGGTTTCTCTACATCTTTTGTATCGTATGCACCAGTGAAGTCCATAGTTCCGCCTAGGGCTCTCGCACTACCATCTTCAATCACAACTGTTTCATCCTGAATAGTGAGCTTACCCGTGATATCTTTCAATTCCATATCCGTGTAACGCAAGCGATCTACCTGTGCGTTCATCGTCATATCGATGTTCTCAGGAATTGGAATCACACCGTAAACCTCTTCTTCTCCGCTACCCGCTGCTACACCACCTTCTGGTTCCTCCATAAATGGATTCAGGTCAAAGAAACTCGACCGCACATTAAGATCTCCGCCTAAGACGCCATCATTGAAGGCATAATCAAAGCCGTTAACAATCGTACCGTTTCCGGAGAAGTCACTTTCCCCTAAATCTGAACGTACGTTGTCTACATCGATCCGGTTGGGCTTAACCCGGCCTTTTAAGGCCGCATTTTCGAGTTCGTACACATCATAGACAATACGATCAGCCGTAGCATCTAGCTGAAGATCAAAGCGATCAAACACGGCTTCTTCTTCTGTTACAGTAGTACCGGCATAGCTAGTTTCTGTTTCGCCTTCTTCTTCAGGCATCCACTCATCCACCAAGAAGTAGTTGGTATGAGCTACAAAGCTTCCTCGCATGGTTTTTTCCGGAGAAATGTAAGCCAGAATATTGTCAATCTGGCCGCTAGCTTGAATATCACTTTCACCTAATTTAGCTGCAAAGTCTGCTACCTCCACACGTTGTGGTGTAAAGCTGGCATTCGCCTCCTGAATGACAATCAAAGGAAGGCCTTCTCCTTGGTAACGCAACTGATCAATCGACACGTCACCAGCCATCTGTACCTGATCATAATCCTCACGCTCAATAGTAGACAAGCGAGTTTTCATAGATACGTCGGCCGTGATTCGGCCAGCCATTTCCTCGATTCCTTCTACTGGAAAAGCTTTTGCCCATTGCTTCAGGTCAATAATGCCATCTACCGTAGCATCGACATCAGGATCAGAAATCGGAGTCCGAACCTGGAACTGTGCGCGGAAGGGATCATCTCCTACACGCAAGGCGATTTGCTCTGCCTTTACCACCATTTGGTCCAAATCGGACTTTGGTGAATTCACATCAAGATCTGCTTGGATATTTGAAATGCCCAATGGCAGATCCGGGTACTTAACCTGCCCATCCTTAACCGAAGTTTTGATGCGGAAGGCAGGATAGGTTGTTTCGTTATAGATGCCTTTTACTAAGCCGCTCAAGGTGAAGCTACCATCGATAGCTACATCCTGGTAATCGGCTGTGTAAGCATTTGGTATAAGGGACCAAAGTGAGCGGAAATCGCTCCCGGGTGAATTAAAAGACAAATCCATCCGGATATCTTCCTCCATCAACTGGACCTCTCCATCTGCATTGAGTACAAGCTCATTGACGCGTAGCTCATTATCGCGCAGCTGATAAAGGCTTTCATCCATATTGATATGAAAGATCGCATCCAAAGCAAGCTGCGCTTTGTCCAAGAAAGCAATCCCCCCCTGCTCAACAGTCATACTTGCAATCGCCGTTTCCGTATCAAGGTCATACTCGGTCAGCGTGAGGTTACCACTACCTTGATGATCTAGTCCGTTAATTTCCAAATAGATGTCTCCTGCACGGTCATCGTAGATGATGTTACCTTGAGAAACAGAGTAGCTACGCAGTGCAATTTCCAAAGCCGCCGCCGCACTACTCGTTTCTGCTGGCGTCTCGGTTTCGCTAGGCAAGGCTATATCGTAGTTAGCTAAACCATCCTCTCTTACCAAAACGTGAACCTTCGGCTCGTTTAAGGCTACCTGCCTGATCTCCAGTGGAGTATTCTCCCCAAGTAAAGACTTGATATTAACGGTTACTGCCGCTTCCTGAGCTTCAACCAGCTTAAGACCATCAAATTCGTCCTTACCAGTTAAGGTGAATTCTTGAAGCCCCATCGTCATATGAGGGAAAGACTTCAATACAGATATGTCTACATCTGCAAAATCTGCAGTCGCATTGATGTTATTATTAATCTGCTCCTTGACCACATCCACCAGTTCATCTTTGAAAATAAAGGGAACGGCCAGTAGGGCTCCGATGACGAGAACGAAGAATACAAGCAGAATGATGATTACGCGCTTCAGCAGCTTCATACAAGAGAATTTATTTCGCTAAAATAACGACAATTTCAAGCGGCAAGTTTGTGATCATTCGAAAATATCATCTACTTTCCGCAATAGTCATCTTATAGATGTAATCAATAGGTAGAATTACCTACCTTGTGGGAGCTTTATAGAAATCTTAACATTTGCGGGTGCATCATCCCCTCCACCCAAAAACCAAAGGGAACAACTGTTTTGGCTAAGTACACTCTAATTGAAAACGCCAGTGACCTAGATCGTTTTCACCAAGACTTAAAATCTGCGGACTGGATGTGTTTCGACACCGAATTTGTTGGTGAGAAGCGTTTCCGCACATTGATCTGTCTAATTCAAGTTACTGCCGCTTCTGGCAACTATCTTCTTGATCCACTTCGACTCCCACATATCGATCCGTTACTCGATCTGATCGAAAACGAGAACATTCTCAAAGTTACACACGCTGGAGAGAACGATTATCGCTTGCTGTATCAGCAGCATGACGTTCTTCCGAAGAATGTGTTTGACACCCAGATAGCTGCGGGAATGTTAGGCTACCACTACCCTACTGGTCTCAGCAAAATTGTCAGTGGTGAACTTGGGATTCGTCTAAGAAAGGGCTTTGCTGTAACAGATTGGGAAGCACGACCATTTAGTCAAAAACAGCTGGATTATGCGCTCGAAGATGTGATCATTCTAGAGCCACTTTGGCGCAAACTAACCTCACGTCTGGAAAAAAGCGGACGTGTGGATTGGGCCGCCGAAGAATGTAGCCAGCTAGAAAGTGCATCTTTCTACTATCAAGATCCGAACCATGAAGCGCTCACCAGCAACCTGATCACCTCACTAAAGGAAAAGGAGCAAGTTTTCTTAATCCGATTATTCCAATGGAGAAGATCGGAAGCAGAGCGCCGAGACGAATCGAAAAATAGAGTCCTGCAAACAAAACTCATCAGCCAGATTGTCAAGGCTATGCGCGGCGGCTTACAAGGGTTGAAGGAAAATAGAAGGATTCCAGACTTCGTCTATCGTAAATACGCACAGACTTGGTTGAAGTTATACGAAGAACCTGCGACCGCAGAAGAAAAAGCCGTGTTGAAGCGCTTACCAAGTGCTCCAAACGAGGACGCTCGCGATGAGATCCTCTTAGAGCTACTTTATCTACTGATGAAGTACCGTTGTCTTGACGAAAACATCTCTCATGCGCTAGTGATGCCACGCAACGCTATTCGTAGGATGAAGAACGATCCTAAGATCTTGGAAAACATCTTAGGTAGCGGCTGGCGAAGAGAACTCTTAGGTAAGGATTTTGTTGATTGGTTAGAACATTACGATACCTTGGACCTGCACATTAGCGGTGGACAGATCGGTATCCGAATGCCTGCAGAGTAATGCTATAAGTATTGCGCAGAAAACAAAGTGCGATTTT
>ENA-UENT01000387-UENT01000387.1-marine-metagenome-genome-assembly--contig:-NODE-387-length-28505-cov-3.415215_pt1 | contig 28505 bp, 26 predicted proteins | sample MGYA00237879_ERZ529330 | MGnify/ENA primary metagenome ERZ529330 (study PRJEB26372, sample SAMN05368345) | marine metagenome | biome: cultured habitat; feature: ocean water; material: water; isolation... | reverse complement strand
GGGTATAAAGCTACCTGTAAAGGAGCCATCGATTAAACCTATAAACCCTTCTCCATCGGGTATGGGTTGCGGTAAAGTAAAGATATCTGTACCATCATAATTACAGGCATGGAAATAGTCTGTTGATCCCTCCGAAGCTTGAATCCATCCACTAGCACAAGCTAGGTTGGAATGACCTTCAGGGCAGCAATCTCGATCTTCAAAGGAAGGATTCGGAATCAAGGAGGGCTTCTCTAAGGGCTCGCAGTAGCAATCATCATCATTGAGATCAATTAGGCCATCTAGATCATCATCCAATGCATTATCACAGATTTCTGGCGCTAAAGTCTCATAAGAAAGTGAAAAAGCCAGCTTAACCAGCAAGCACAGAATTACAAACAACTGGATCCATGAGTTCATAGAATCTTGTTTTAACAACCGGGTTGGTCCAATAATACAGGATACGAATTTGTTTAAGATTCTTTTAAGAAAACCGTCAAAAGTTTCAACCTTTCATCAAAAGGCGATACCTTATTTTGGTTTTATATAATAGTGCGTTATATTGCATTAGTTGATTCATTAAAAGAGTGAGGTTTTGAAAGCGACAAACATTAGTGATCCGGAATACTTCCACAAGGTGGTAGACTGCCAGTATGCATGCCCAGCTCATACGCCAGTCCCTGAATATATAAGACTCATCGCAGCTCAGAGATACACAGAAGCCTATATGGTCAATTGGGAATCCAATGTTTTCCCGGGGATCTTAGGGCGTACCTGTGATCGCCCCTGCGAACCCGCTTGCCGAAGAGGCCGAATTGAAGAAGAACCTGTAGCCATTTGCCGACTCAAGCGCGTAGCTGCGGATAACAAGGGTGAGGTAAAATCACTCATGCCTAATGCCCCAGCTGAAAAGAATGGTAAAAAAATCGCTTTGATTGGCGGTGGGCCAGCCTCTCTTACCGTAGCCCGAGATCTAGCCCCCTTAGGGTATGAGATTCATCTGTACGATGAATGGAATAAGGGCGGCGGAATGATGCGCACGCAAATCCCAGCCTTTCGACTGCCAGAATCCGTACTGGATGAAGAAGTCAATTACATCCTGGACATGGGCATCCACACCCACTTCAATACCTATGTCAAGAGTATGAAGGAAATCCTGGATAAGGATTATGATGCGGTTTTCGTGGGTACGGGTGCGCCTAAAGGAGGAGACCTTCGTAGATTACCTGGTCGACAGGAAGCGGACGACAATATTCATATAGGAATCGAATGGTTGGCCGGTGTCGCCTTTGGCCATATCTCAGAGATCGGGCGACGGGTAATTGTACTAGGAGGAGGTAATACAGCTATGGATTGCTGCCGTACTTCACGGAGATTGGGAGGTACAGATGTAAAAGTCGTTGTTCGAAGCCCCTTTAAGGATATGAAAGCTTCGCCGTGGGAGATCGAAGACGCGCAACGTGAAGATATTCCCATCTTGAACAATATGCCTCCGAAGGAATTTGTGGTAGAGAATGGCAAATTGAAAGGAATACTATTTGGAAAGGTTCGAGCGGAATATGACGAGAATGGCAAGAGAACCCTTATCCCCACCGGAGAACCTGATGTTTTCATCGAAGCGGACGATGTGATTATGGCTATCGGTCAAGATAATCACTGCCCATGGATCGAAAGAAATCTAGGAATAGAGTTTGGCAAATGGGATATTCCAATTTTGGATAAGACCACCTTCCAATCTACTTTACCCAAAGTGTTCTTTGGGGGAGATGCAGCTTTAGGACCTGAAAATATCATTACTGCCGTGGCTCAGGCTCATCAGGCAGCCATTTCTATAGATCTATTCTGTCGAGGAGCAGATGTTCATCAACGGCCAGCTCCAATGACGAATCTAGTTAGTCAAAAAATGGGAATCCACGAATGGAGTTACGACAGCCCAGTCGTAATCGATCAACGATACTTGGTGCCCCATGCAGATAAGGCTATTAGCCTAGAAGATAGAAGAGTAGAAGTCGAATTAGGCTTTGATCAGCCCACTGGATTTAAAGAAGCTCAACGCTGCTTGAACTGCGATGTTCAAACAGTTTTTACCACCAGTCGATGCATTGAATGCGACGCCTGTGTCGATATTTGCCCTACCTCCTGTATCACCTTTACCCCTAATGCGGAAGAAGATGAACTGCGGTTACAACTTAGTGCTCCAGCATTAAATACTACGCAAGACCTCTATGTATCCGACCAACTTCCAACTCAACGCGTCATGGTCAAGGATGAAGATGTTTGTCTTCATTGCGGTCTATGTGCCGAACGTTGTCCAACTGGGGCCTGGGATATGATGAAATATTTATACAATGTAACAAAAGCCAGCAAGGTATGCTGAAAGTGAGTGCGGTGAACGACCTAGTGGTTCGTTTTGCCAATGTAAATGGAACGGGATCAGCAAGTGCAAACAATATCTTTGCCAAGTCGATCTTCCGAATGGGTTTACCTGTTTCCCCGAAAAACATCTTCCCATCGAATATTCAAGGATTACCTACCTGGTATGAAGTTCGAATTAGCGAGAAAGGTTACTTAGGCCGTAGAGACGGCATCGATCTTATGGTGGCTATCAATCCGCAAAGTTTTGCGAAAGATGTGGCCTCAGTCCGCAGTGGAGGATTTCTGCTTTATGACAATACGAAAAAACTGTATGATGAGTTCTTGCGGGATGATATCCATTTCATAGGTGTCCCGATGACAGCCCTATGTCGGGAACATTATACCGATCCCAGACAGCGACAGCTCTTTAAAAATATTGTTTACCTAGGAGCAGTTGCCACACTGATCAATATCGAGGTCCAAGTAATCAAAGACATCATCAGCGAACAATTCGAAAGAAAGCCCAAACTCATTCCGCCTAACTTCAAAGCGCTGGAATTGGGTATCAACTACGTCAAAGAGCACTACGAATATCCGCTTTCTATCCAGCTGGAAAGAAGAGACAATGTGGGAGATAGCATAATGATAGACGGCAATGCCGCCACTGCACTAGGAAGTATCTATGCTGGTGCTACCTTTATGGCTTGGTATCCTATTACTCCATCCACATCAGTGGCCAAGGCATTCGAAAAATACGCCAAGAAACTACGCGTCGATCCGGAAACCGGGAAAAATAAATTTGCCATTGTGCAAGCAGAAGATGAACTGGCTGCCATTGGCATGGTTATCGGTGCGAGCTGGAATGGCGCACGATCCTTTACCTCTACTTCTGGGCCGGGTGTCTCGCTCATGAATGAGTTCATAGGACTTTCCTATTTTGCTGAAATTCCAGCAGTATTGGTCAATGTTCAGCGAGGCGGGCCCTCTACGGGTATGCCGACCAGAACGCAGCAGCCAGATATTATTTCTTCGGCCTATGCTTCTCATGGAGACACCAAACATGTCATGCTATTCCCAAGCACACCAGCGGAGTGCTTCGATTTTGCCGCCAAAGCCTTTGACCTGGCTGATCGCTTGCAAACCTTAATCTTCTTAATGACGGATCTTGATCTGGGCATGAATGACCATATGTCTCCGCCATTTAAATGGGATGATGCACAACAGTATGACCGCGGCAAGGTCTTAAGTGCGGAAGAACTGGAAGCAGGGGTGGACTTCGGTCGATACTTAGATGTAGATGGAGATGGCATACCCAACCGTACTATACCTGCGACACACCCCACCAAGGGATCCTTCTTTACGCGCGGAACCTCTCGAGATGAATATGCGCGCTATACTGAGGATGGAGCGGCCTATGTGAGAAATGTTGACCGCTTACTGCGCAAATGGGACACGGCAAAAACATTGGTACCTGCCCCAGAATTTTACCGAGAAAAGAACGATCGCCAAGCAGGACTAATCTTCTTTGGCACGACGACCTATGCAGCTCTAGAAGCCATGGAATTATTAGAAAACGAAGGTATCCTTCTAGATGCCATGCGTATTAAGGCATTCCCATTTCATCAAGACGTCACAGATTTTGTGGCGCAGCATGAGATCATTTATGTGGTAGAGCAGAACCGTGATGCTCAGTTTAGAACCCTCTTGATCAACGAACTGGAAGTTTCGCCTGATCGCTTAGTTCCCATCCTGAATTATGATGGGATGCCAATCACAGCAGACCGTATCACGAAGTTGATACAAGAAGCGCAATTAATCGACGCCTAAAAGAACTTAGGGAAAAACAGCTTAAACAGACAAGAAATGACCTATATACGACCCACTTTTCGTCATCCAGCCCTCCCAAAAAACAAGATTGGATACGCCAAGGCAGACTATGAAGGTGCCATATCAACCCTCTGTGCTGGTTGTGGACATGACTCCATTAGCGCAGCCATCGTACAGGCCTGCTATGAGATGTCCATCGAACCTCACCGCCTGGCGAAACTTTCAGGGATAGGCTGTTCATCGAAGACGCCGACCTACTTCCTGAGTAACTCCCACGGTTTTAACTCAGTGCATGGCCGTATGCCATCCATCGCCACCGGGGCCAATATGGCCAACAAAGAGCTGATCTACTTAGGCGTATCGGGAGACGGAGATACGGCATCGATAGGTATGGGGCAATTCGTGCACGCCATCCGTAGGAATCTGAACATGACCTACATTGTAATGAACAATGGCTGTTACGGACTAACCAAAGGGCAAGATTCTGCCACGGCAGATTTTGGGTCTATAAGTAAATCACAAGGTGTTGCCAACCCTTTCCAAGCCATCGACTTGATCGGTATGGCATTGGAATTGAATGCTACCTTTGTGGGTAGGAGTTTCTCAGGAGATAAAGGGCAATTGATCCCCATGATCAAAGCTGCTATTTCTCATCCTGGCTTCGCCCTACTTGACGTTATTTCCCCTTGCGTGACCTTTAACAACAATAAAGGCTCCACGAAATCATACGATTTTGTTAGAGATCATATAGAAGTAACTTCTGTATTGGATTTTGTTCCTCATCAAGAAGAAATCTTGATTGATTATGAGGAGGGAAGTACAGCCAGCGTCGAGCTGCATGACGGTTCAAAAGTTATGCTAAGCAAGTTGGCTCCGAACTGGGATCCCAGAGATCGAACTTCGGCCATGCGACGGCTGCAAGATGCAAAGTTGAACGGAGAGATTCTGACAGGCCTTCTGTATATTGATGAAAACAGCAAGGATCTACACGATATGATCAATACTGTTGATCAACCTTTGAACACGCTTAAAGAGGAAGATCTTTGCCCAGGCCAGTCCGCCTTGGAGGCGATCAATGCAAGCCTTAGGTAGGGAAAAACAAAAACTAATAAAATAAAAAAACCGCTTAGTTGAACTAAGCGGTTTCTAAAGAGCTTTGAGAGGCTATCTACATACCAAAAAATAAGGATATCCTTCGATATCCCTATAAATTCTTTCATGAGATTATGATCGTAATTCGTGGGATTAATTCATTGCTGTATCAAAAAGTGAATGTATTTACTGTTCACTTTATGTTGATCAATCGTTTTTGATCGCTGACAATACAAATATGATACAATATTAAAACCTAGAGAAGTACAAAAACTTTTTTTACTGCAATTATAAAAAACATAATTAACAACACAAACAACTGATTAACAATACTATAAATCATAAAATAGCTAATTAAACTGTATTTTAAACCCCAAAATCACCCCATCTAACTCAAAAAAAAGATAATTTTTCGATGAAAAATTATCTTTTTTCTTTTCTGCTATCTTGTTTTTGTCTCATTTAGTTCAAATTAAAACAAGCTTACATCGACTTTACCACTAGTCTTGTTTGTATCCAAAGAACTCCACCGCATGATCTTTTCTAATGACAGTCAGATGTCGAGAAGCCCGAACATAAGTAAAGGTGCTATCTAATTGGTAGGTATCTGGATGCGTAATCCAGTCTACTTGGGAAAGTTCAGGCGCTTCCCTCAACTCACTCCTTATTTCTGGGAAACGATCATCCTGCCCTTTCGCAGCTATAAGTTGATCTGCAAGCCGAGTTACTTCGAAGCTATAATCCGAGAACAGAGAGTCATTGAAGACCAATGTACCTAGATATACTCCAGCCACCTCTTTGGCCAGATCTTGTGTGGCTTTTTCGATCTCGAGGTCATTTGACTTTTCACAGGCCAGCAAGGTACCCAATACTAAGGTGAAGAGAAGTAGGTTAAGTTTTTTCATTAGTTCTGGTCTTTTGGATTTGATGTACCAAAACTACGAGACACCTACACCAATATCCAATGACATTTAGTGAAGGAGGAAAAGCATGTCATCAAAGGGGACTGGGCTTTAGTCACCGCTCATATAAGGAGATACCCGGGAAAGAAGTATGCGCCTGTTGCAATAAGGCCTCCAATTCTTCAACCTTCTCTAAATGCTTACCAGCTACATTCTTGAGTTCACTGACATCTGTAGAAAGCTGATACAACTCTGTTTCAATGACTCTATCCGGATCTCTCAGATTGAGTTTAACCAATTTCCAATCTCCTTTTCGAATAGCTTGTTTACCACCTGCTTCATAAAACTCCCAGTAAAGGTACTCATGTTGGTCTTGTCCTTCTTCTCCTAGCAGGGTCGGCAGGAAAGATAAACCATCGATTCCCTCCGGAATTGCGGTTTTAGCGATATCGCAAAAGGTGGGTAGAATATCCCAAAACGCCGAAATATGATCTGTCTGGCTACCTGCTACTATCTTCGCAGGCCAACTGACTATCATAGGCATCCTAATTCCTCCTTCATACAAATCCCGTTTCTTGCCTCGCAAAGGACCGTTGCTATCAAAATAACCGGCCTTATGCCCTCCTTCCTCGTGCGGGCCATTATCACTCGTGAAGACCACTAAAGTGTTTTCAGCGATTCCTCTTTCCTTCAGCTTAGCCACTATCTTCCCCACCATGCCATCAATAATATCGATCATAGCGGCAAAACCTTTCTCAGGGTTAGGCCAATCCATATCCCCATATTGACCATAGGAAGGCACCTCCATACCATCGCCTAGGTACTTCCCTGCCTCATTGTTGGCATGCGGGGCGTTGAGCGCCAAATAGAGAAAAAAAGTAGTGTCTTGATACCTCTCTATGAAAGACAAAGCATCCTTGCTAAATTCATCAAGTGTATAGACGGCTTTCTCTTTGGCCACACCCGTCCCCTCAGGCATCCATTCCGGATAATCCAAATTCCGGTCTGTGACATTCCCTTCTAGGCTTTTCTTCTGCCCATTTAGATACAGAAATTCAGGGTAGAAATTATGTGCGTGCCACATATTGATATATCCATAGGCATGATCAAAACCATTTCGGGCAGGGTCATCTGGCGGAGGAGGATGCCCGACACCCCATTTGCCTATAATACCAGTGGTATACCCAGCTGATTTCAAGGCTTCCGGAATAGTTACCTCTTCTGGGCTCAGGAGTTGACCGGGAGGCTGATTTCCCCGAACGGAAGTATGCCCCGTATGTTTTCCGGTCAATAAGGATGCTCGAGAAGGTGCACAAACAGTGGAGCCCGCGTAGTGTTGCGTAAACGTCATCCCGTTGGAGGCTAGTTGATCAATATTGGGCGTTCTCAGTATCTGCTGCCCATAACAACTCAGGTCTCCGTATCCCAAATCATCGACCAGGATATATATTATATTGGGTAGTGGGCTTTCATTATCCTTATGTTCCTCTCCTTCTGGAGCGTGTTTACATGCCACTAATAACAGACAACAGAATACAAGAAGGTACCTAGACATTGCATCACGATTTTATGGAAAAATGGCCCTTTAGATCTCCTAGCTCGAAAGGTTTTTACCTCTCAGTCGACCAGATCACAACTTAGCTAAATTATGGTATATATCTCTATGATCATCTCCTTCGTCACAGCTGTATTTGATCAGAAAGCCAGAAATCGCAGCTAGTCTCTAGAATTTACTTTGGTATACATTTAAATAGCAACCTCAATCCCAGAAACCTCATAAGCAACTAATAATCATAACATTAATCTATAAAAAAACACTCTACAATGGGTATAGCATATAAAAAAGAGCACCATTTGAGTGGGGAAAAGTCCAGCAACTATTGCGTAACTAAAAAGTTACACATATATTTGTAACCAGAAAGTTACATAAACCATCTATACTAATGAAAAACTTACTCTTAACCACCTTACTGGGAGCTGTTGCTCTATTCTTATGGAATGCCATTTCATGGATGGGGCTTCAACTTCACAACCAAGCTTTTCAAAATTTACCTGACGCAAGTCCTACCACAGATTTCATCCAACAACTGCCAGGGGCCGGGGTTTATCATTTCCCCGGCATCCCCGACGATGGTGACATGAGCAAGATAGCAGCAAAGTCAGCTGAAGGACCTGTAGTCAGTCTAATGATTGCTCATCCATCGGGAAGAGCAGCTTTCTCCAGCGGACGATTTCTTTTGAGCTTCATATACAATCTATTAAGTGTAGGCATTGTAGTTTTCCTACTAAGCCAAACTGTTAAGAACCAATTCTGGTCCAAATGGTCCTTTGTGGCACTCTTTGGCGCCTTCGCTGCTATCTGCGTGGAACTTCCCGTAGCCAATTGGTATGGCATTCCCCCTTCCTACTTTCTCCCTAATCTAGTCGACCACCTCATCGGCTGGGGTATCGTAGGACTGATCGCAGCCAAAATGATTAGACTGTAAATAAGCAATCCACTATATAACTCAATAACCCTATCTACAATGGAAGAAAAAATCATGACTTTACACCCGGCTGGAAAAAAGGGCGTAAATATTCTAAAAAGAAGATATGACCAAATGGCCGAGACCCTTTTGGGGATTGTCCGCAAACATGGTGAGATCACCTATTCAGAAATGAATGACATTGCCGAAAAGGAATTAGACGGCAAGTTTGATGGTAAGATTCCATGGTACGTGGTGACCGTAAAGCTGGATCTAGAAGCCCGTGGTATTTTGGAACGTATTCCCAAGACCAGCCCCCATAAGTTGCGGATCAGTCAATAGATATTTGAACAGAACCCGAGGTTTTGGCTAGAGTAGCCTAGAAAACCTCGGGAATTTGTCCATTAACAGTACTAAAAATACCATGGCGCAAGAAATTAAAATCTCCAGATTCTACCCTTACAGTGCCGATAAAGTATGGCAAGCCTTAACCGATCCCGAAGCTATGAATACATGGTTGATGCCAGTAGAAGATTTCCAGCTCAAGCTGAATCAAAAGTTTCGTTTCAAAACCAAACCAGGGCCTGGATTTGACGGCATTGTCAACTGTGAAATCCTTGAAATTGATGAACCCACAGCGATTACCTATAGTTGGCTTGGCGGAAGTATGAAAAAGCCAACGATCGTAAAATGGAATTTAAAGGCAATAGAGGATGGTACAGTTGTGAACCTACGTCATACTGGCTTTGTTGGATTGGATGGTTGGATGATCAAGCAGATCCTTACCTTTGGCTGGCGTAAGATCACGCGAAAATTGCTTCCAGCTTATTTGGAGGAAATATCAGCAATAAAGGCCCCCTAACTGATGGGGACAATTTCCTAGAAGTGGTGAAAAACAAACTAGTATGAGAGAAAAAGATATCTTTAAAGCAATCGCTGATCCTACCCGCAGGCAAATCATTAGTCTGCTAACGCAAGAAGCCATGCCAATGAACGCCATTGCCGAACGCTTCCCGGATATCAGTAGACCCGCTGTATCCAAGCATGTAAAGGTACTTACGGATATCGGACTTATTGCGGTGCATAAAGATGGTAGAGAACGTTTTTGCCATGCTAGTCTCGAACCATTAAAAGAGGTGTCGGAATGGGTCAGTCAATACGAAAGATTCTGGAATCAGAAATTGGATAATCTTGGAGATTATCTGAAACAAAAATACGGCAAGAAGTAATGAGCAGACCGGTCGATCCCTTAACACAATATTGCGAAGCATTAAGCACCCCTCCTAGCCCACTGTTACAGGCCTTGGAAAGAGAAACGCATTTGAAGACCTTAGCCCCTCAGATGATGTCTGGACATTTGCAAGGCCAGCTATTGCAGTTACTCTGTCATTTGAAGCAACCCAAGCAAGCGCTAGAAATTGGCACCTTTACAGGCTATGCAGCATTGTGCATGGCTGCCGGATTGCCAGAAGATGGTATACTACACACCATTGAGGCAAATCCCGAGCTGGAGTACCTGATTCGAAAGTATATCGACCAAGCTGATTTACAAGAAAAGATTAGTCTCCACATCGGTAAAGCGGAAGAAATCATCCCAGAAATAGAAGGAAATTTTGACTTGGTCTTCCTGGATGCTGGGAAGCTAGATTATCCACTATTTTACGATTTAGTCATAGATCGACTAAATAGTGGAGGCTTAATCATCGCGGACAATGTACTATGGAGTGGTAAGGTCGTACAAGGTCTTCGTGATAAAGATACACAAGCGTTGCACGCTTTTAATCAGATGATTCAAGATGACTCAAGGGTGCGCAATCTAATACTCCCCATACGAGACGGACTTCTAATCGCTCAAAAAAAGTAACCACACAATCAGAATAAGCTGATATCTACCATTTTCTTTTGCGTTTTGAATAATTATCCAAGAACTTGGAAATCCATAAGCATTCAAAATGATAAGAAAATGAAAACCACACCCACCCCTACCGCAAACCAAACCTTAGATCCCACCAATTGGGACGAAGCCCGGCAATTGATGCATCAAATGATTGACGATGCCGTCGATTATTTGTCGACCATTCGTGAAAGGCCCATCTGGCAGCCTATGCCTGAGGAAGTACAAGCCAGTTTTGAAGAACCTGTCCCCAGAGAGGCTAGTTCTGCGGAAGAAGTCTACTCAGAATTTCAAGAAAATGTACTCCCCTACCCGATGGGCAATGTCCATCCCAAGTTTTGGGCTTGGTATATGGGGAGTGGAACGCTCTCGGGTGCGCTGGGTGATTTTTGGGCATCTATTATGAATCCCAATCTAGGTGGAGGAAATCATGCTGCCAACAAGGTCGAGGCACAGGTAGTCAATTGGATGAAAGAGATCATGAATTTCCCTACATCTTCTAGCGGCCTCCTGGTAAGTGGAGGATCCATGGCCAACTTTGTTGGTCTTACCGTTGCCAGGAATGTCAAGGCCGGTTATGATATCCGAACTCAGGGCTTTCAGCCTAATCATAAAATGGTGGTATATGACTCTGCGGAAGTCCATAGCTGCAATCAGAAGGCTTTGGAATTACTGGGTATGGGTACGGAGAGTCTGGTTAAGATTCCCGTAAATCCAGATTACACCATTAGCATCGCAGCTCTACAGCAACAAATCCGGCAAGATCGGGCCGCCGGTTTACATCCCATTTGTGTAATAGGTACCTCAGGGACTGTAAATACGGGAGCGATAGATGATCTAAACGCCTTAGCTGATCTTTGTGAGGCAGAAAACCTTTGGTTTCACATTGATGGGGCCATCGGTGCAATTGCAATGCTATCAGATACAGTTCGGCCCCAATTATCAGGAATTGAAAGAGCGGACTCCTTAGCCATTGACCTCCATAAATGGCTGCATATGCCCTTCGAGGCGGCTTGTGTGTTGGTTAAAAATAGCACCGGACACAAAAAGACCTTTTCGCTTATCCCAGAATACTTGGCCAAAAACACCAGAGGCATTGCGGCTGGCGATCTCTGGTTTAGCGAATACGGCCTACAGCTCTCCAGGCGATTTCGAGCGTTGAAGATCTGGATGTCCTTGAAGGAACACGGGACGGAGCGCTTTGGCGATATGATCACTAAAAATGTAAACCAAGCTCATTATCTGGCTGAATTAATTGACCAAAGTTCAGACATGGAGCAATTAGCTCCCATTGGTCTCGACATACTGTGTTTCCGCTACAACCCCGGAGATCTGACACTAACCGAGTTAAATGCAATCAATAAAGAAATCAAAATCCAGTTGGAAGAGTCCGGCAAATCCGCTCCCGGCTATACGACTTTAGCTGGCCGCTACTGTATTCGGGTAGCTATAGCCAATCATCGCAGTCGGCGGGAGGATTTCGAGGAGTTGTTGGATGATATTCGGCAAATAGGTGTTACTTTGCGAGGATCAATTCCTGTGTTATCCTCATAGTGACCCAGAAAGAAACATATAGACAATTCTGTAAAAACACTATAGACCTCCCTGTCTTTGCCCAAGCTTGGTACTTAGATGCTGTATGTGAAGGTGGAGACTGGGAAGTTATCTTGATCGAAAAAGGAGGAGAGATTGCGGCCTCCTTGCCTTACTTCTTGAAGCGAAAAGGTCCAATACAATATGTGACCATGCCGCATCTGACGAAATTCCTAGGGCCCTACGTACTTCCAAAGTACCGCCAGACCAAACACGAAGCGAAGCTCATTCGTCAACTAATCGAGCAGCTACCAAAGTTGACTTATTTCAAGCAGAACTTACATTACTTCTACACCAACTGGCTCCCCTTTTATTGGCAGGGTTTCCGGCAGCAGACGCATTACTCCTATCGTTTATCTCCACTTGATGATTTGCAGCATATTTATGCCGGCATTAGTTCGGACTATCGCAATCAAAAAATCGCCAGAGCGGACTCCATCCTTCAACTTCGTACTGATTTTCCTACTTCTGAATTTCAAAGGGTAGCCACATTGAGCTATCAGCGTCAGCAGATGCCTTTCCCTGTTTCCCAAGGCTATTTGAAGCACTTGGTCCAAATGCTGGAGGAGCATCAGTCCGGTAAAATCTTTTATGCTGTAGATTCGGGCAATCAAATACACTCCGCTGCCTTATTAATTTGGGACAACAAATCCTCCTATCTTTCTATTATCGGTGATGATCCAGCCCTTCGAGCACAAGGCGGCGGTATCTGGCTCGTCTGGCAATTGATACAATATACTAGCCAGGAACTCCAGCTGCCTACCTTTGATTTCCTAGGCAGTATGATTGAACCAATCGAGCGTGTACGCCGGCAGTTTGGCGCCACGCAAGTGCCTTATCACACGATCTGGAAATACAGCAGCAGGTGGTGGGAAATCTTGGATGTGCTGAGGAGGCCATAGCCCCTCTTGTTAGAAAATACAGTCTGGAGCCGAGAATTTTTGTAGGTGAAAATACGCAACAACGGCTGGGGAGATTCCCAGCTCCCAGCCATTGCAAATCACCCAACCCACGCATCCGCCTCCAACTCCACCAGCCAATCCTCCTGAATGAAACTTTTCACCTCCATAAAGGTGCAAGCCGGACGAATTTCACTAAAGAACTCGCCATGAGCCTTAGCTGCCATTTCCCATTGACTAATATCCGTCAACATCACCCTAGTCCGGTAAATATTGGCGAGGGAACCTCCAGCCTCTTCCACGGCCTTCTGAATAATAGACAGACAGTATAAGGTTTGACCATAGACATCTCCAGGAGATGCGGTAGATCCGTCTGGTTGAATGGCGGCAGTACCCGCCATGGCGATCAAAGGACCAATACGAACTGCCCGAGAAAAACCGATAGGGCCTTCCATCTTAGAGCCGGAGGAGATGAGTTGTTTTAACATAAGCATAGAATTAAGCCATTATACAATGGTACCAGTAAATTGGACAATTCCACAAACATGGAACTGCAACCTAAGAACAATCAATCGAATCCCACGATTGTCCTAGGTCTCAGATTATATTTTGTAACTTCAGCTAACGTACTTAAATCGAAAACCATGCTGCGGATATCTAACTTTCTTTCTACCATTGGCATTCAACTTCTCCTCTTTGCAGTAATCATTACTTTTTCCACCTCCCTTCGCGCCCAAGCACTGGTGCTGCGGGGAGCTAATGTAATAGATGGAAAGTCTGACCAGGTTATTCCTAACACAACGGTAATCATCGAAGACGGGAAAATCAGCAAGATAATAAAGACAGGGGAAGCCATTCCAAAAGGCGCTAAGGTCATTGAGCTGAATGACAGATATCTGATGCCTGGATTGATTGATGCCCATGTTCACATCCGTTCCTTTGCCGCAGCCGAGACAGCACTTCGGTCAGGTGTGACTACAGTTCGGAGTATGGGGGTAGCGCATTTTACCGATGTAGGCATGAGAGAGCTGGCAAAGAAAGGAACGCTCCAAGTTCCAGAGTTTTTAGCCGCAGGCTATCATGTCCGCCCTACCCCGGATGATGGATTTTTCCTCAACTTCCCCGAGCTATCTCACTTGATGAAGAATGGGATCAAAGGAGAAGAAGCCATACGAAAGATGGCCGAGGCACTAATATCCAAAAAAGTAGACTGGATCAAGACCAATGCTACAGCCAGAGCTGGTCTTCCACAGACCGACCCTCGCGAACCTTATTATACAGAAGAAGAATTAAAGATATTGGTACAAGTTGGTGCAGAACATGGCATTCCAGTTGCTGCCCATGCCCACGGAGACGAAGGAGGCAGAGCAGCGGTACTTGCGGGCGTCAAAAGCATAGAACATGGCACTTATTTAAGCGAAGAAACACTGAAGCTCATGTTAGATCGAGGAACCTACTTGGTTCCTACTATTGCCATTGTCACTGACTTAGTGGCACCAGGGGGAGATTACGATCAACCTCTCCTGGAAATTCGGGGTCGACATATGCTTCCACGTATACGTGAAACCGCTTCCAAGGCCTACAAAATGGGGGTGAAGATTATCGCCTCTACTGATACCGGTTACAACCCAAATAGTGTGATGCGTCTGGGCTTGGAATTGGAAGAACTAGTCAAAATCGGCATGAGTAATGCCGAAGCCATCATGGCGGCTACCTCTGTTGCCGCGGATTTTTTGGAAATAGCCGATCATACTGGCCATATCGCCGAAGGTATGGATGCGGATCTATTAATCTTGGAACGCAATCCCTTGGAGAATATAAGAGCGATACATGATCCGCTGATGGTCGTGAACAACGGAAAGGTGATTGTTAATCGCATTGAGTGGAAAAAAGACTAACGTACTTTCTCGAAAAGTATATGCTGCAGATATTTCTATTAGAAATGCCTGATCACGGCCTTTGGTATGTTCCTTATCCGATAGTCCTTGCTGCCTAGCCTAACCTTGAGCGCGTAGTTAAGCCAATCGACGAAGCAAACTGCAGGCTTTAAACCCCAATTAGGAAATCCCTCATCAATGAAATTACCCAGGCTCAAAACAAGCTAATGTAACCGAAGTGGACCTTCGGCGCGCCAAAGTCGATTGGGTTCTGTTTTCTACTACCAAAAGCTAGGCTAATCCCGAATACCCCTACTTTCGTTTCAAAACTAATACCCGCCCCGAATCCATAGGGATAATCTATGGTATTTTGCCCCGGTAGATTTTTTATCGTTTTCTCATCTAATCGAGCATAATCCCCAAACGTATAGAGGAAAGAGTTTTGACCAATCAGTAATCGATATTCTAGCGTAAAGACGGCATAATTCGTAGCAAAAATGGATTCCTCGTCAAAACCACGAAGTAAGCGGTTTCCTCCAAGCCGAAATTGTTCATTCGCAAAAATCGGCTCTTCTGTAATGACAAAACCACTTTGCAAACTACCTTTAAAGGTGCTGGTTTTGAACATCGGTATGTAAGCAGCCAAATTAGCCTCTAGTCGATAGATGAAAGACCTTAAGCTTAGATCTGCGTACGGATCTGGAATATCTAATTGGCTAATGAGATTATTGCGGCGAATCGTTTTCACCCCTGCACCTGCTTTAATAAAAGCGGACCAACCTTTTCGAGGGTTGAAACGATAGTCCAGTTTCTATGATTGTATTCCAACCCGAAGGTAGAATGGCTCACATCGAGAGTGTCCGGCAATTGTCCGGTCTGAAGAACTGAAACTGTATCCACTGACAAAAGGTTAGAAGTATAGTTGTTCCAGAAAGCCTTCAGGTAGCTTCCGCCTTCCAACAGGTATTGTGCGCCGATGTTGTAGCGAAGATCAAGGTAGTTGGTGTCTCTCCGATAGAGCTCAAAATGCATATCCGCCCCGAAAGGTGTACCCAACACATAGGGATAGTTGAATTCCAACTCCAGTTCCTGCGTCTGTGGGCGAAGTTGCTCGAAAGCGGCATAAATACGTTCGCCTAAACCAAACTGATTCTGGAGTTCTGCATTGAAAGTTCCTGTGATCAGCACTCTGCCAGTTTGCGCACTACTCGGTAGTACCCCAATTAGGAAATCAAAACGACTAGCTCGTTTCTTGTCTACAAAGAGATTAACCTTGGCCTTTTCTCCTTCAAAAGTCACACTTAGGTCTCTCCTACTTTGCAAGAAAGGCAGTTCGCGAATTCGATCTCTTACCCGCAATATCTTCCTTTGATCATAAGGCGTTCCTGGTTTTAACCCTAAATAACTACTCAAGTAAGTTTCAGATACATTGGCATTCCCCTCAATGGTCAAGTCGTCAAAAGTATATAGGTCTCCTTTTTCCACCTGTAGTACCCCACTAATCCGTCCATGATCAACCTTTAGACTGTCCAATCGTAGGTTAGCGAAGGGGTAGCCATGATTCTCCAGATAAATCAAGATGGCATCCTGTAAATCTTTCAATCCTTGCTGTGAAAAAGCCTTATTGTTGAAAAACCTGGGCCTGTACCCTGTTTGCCCCAAGAGGCTTTCCTCTACATTGCCTTTGCCCAGCCTCACCCACTGATACGGAGGTCCGACATGTAGTATAGCCAGAACGTCTTGATCCTTTACCACCATCGTATCAATGGAAGCTTCGAGGTAGGTCTTCAACTGCAACTCGCCAATCACTTCACTCAAGGCAGCAATCACTTGCGAAGAATCCGCAAAGGTAGAGTCATAATTGAGCTCAGCTTGTAGCCAGGTGGGAGATTTGTCTAAGGGTAGAATGCGCAGCGCCCATTGGTCTTGTCCCGAAAGCACCAAGCACCAAGCGCACCCAATCAATACCCCAATCCAACGAACAAAAAATTGCCCCATAAATCAAGCCTGTATTTACCTCCTTACGAAACTAACGCAAATTATTTCATTGCGGTATATCTACTTAACTATACCCATTCAAATGTCGTGCCGATTGATTACCTAAGGAGAGGCTCTACTTGATCAATCCATCCTGTACAAAAGTGGCATAGGGGACTGGCTACCTTGGAAAATAAACAAACATTCGTTAGTTTTGTAGGGTGAAAGGGAAGCATCATGTAGCCCTAAATAGTAAGCCTTTAGCGCAGACAAAATAAGCCGAATCAAAAAAGGCATTTTTTTATAGAACAAATACGAACAAATGTTCGTTAGTATGATAAAACCTCTTGTTATGCCCCAACAGCGTTTCTATCCGTTAACCGTCAAAGCCATAGACAAAGTGACCGAGGATTGCTCTGTCATTTCCTTTGATGTAGCAGGGGATTTAAAAGAGACATTCTCCTACAAGCAAGGGCAATACTTGACCTTAAAAGCTGAGATTGCGGGAGAAGAAGTGCGACGATCCTACTCCCTTTGCTCTAGTCCGCTGGATGAGGAATGGAAAATTGGTGTAAAGCGCATTGATGGCGGTAAGTTCTCCACCTACGCCAATGAACAGCTAAAGGAAGGGGATACCGTAGAGGTGATGCCTCCCAATGGTCGCTTCTTTACGGACATTGAAACGGATCGAGCAAAGAACTATGTCGCCTTCGCCGCGGGAAGTGGTATCACGCCCATTTTTTCCATTATTAAGACCCATCTACTCGCCGAGCCTCTAAGTCACTTCACGCTATTTTACATCAATCAGCAAGTCAGCTCCATTATACTAAAGGAGGAAATTGAAGCCCTGAAGAATCTATTCCTGAATCGATTTAAGGTTTTCCATTTCCTGACACAAGAACAACGAAGCGCTCCGCTCTTTAATGGTCGTCTAGATATTGAAAAACTGGATGTCATTAGTGAGAAAATGTTGCCGCTAGAGGAGATCGATGACTTTTTTGTGTGTGGCCCGGAAGAAATGATCTTCATGGTACGCGACTATTTGCTAGCTAAGCAGGTGGAGGCGAAAAAGATACACTTCGAACTATTTACCAGCGGACAACAAAAGCCTGGAAGTACAAAGGCCACAAAGAGCGATACTGCAGAACAAATCAATTGTGAACTAACCATCATAGAGGGTGGAAAAGCTTTCAATATTTCGCTACAAGATCCTAATACCAGCATTCTGGATGCAGCTTTGGGTAAAGGCGCTGACCTTCCATTCGCTTGCAAAGGTGGAGTATGTTGCACTTGCCGTGCCAAGGTGATTGAAGGAGCGGTAGAAATGCAAGTCAACTATGCTTTGGAAGAAGATGAGGTAGAAGCAGGATATGTACTAACCTGCCAAGCCATGCCAAAAACGGAGAAAGTGGTCGTCGATTTTGATGTGTAAACAGCCATTTATTCCATTCAATTGTAATGGACTACAAATAAATTAGAAGAACTAAAATCAATTCCTGATGTCGCTAACCATTGATCGTTTAGAAGAAGAATTTCAGGCAAAAATTGATGCGGGTCATAATATAGAGCCAAAAGATTGGATGCCGGAGAAGTATCGCAAGACGCATATTCGGCAGATATCTCAGCATGCACACTCCGAGATTGTCGGTATGCTCCCAGAAGGGAATTGGATAACCCGCGCCCCTAGCCTCCGCCGCAAGGTGGCCTTGCTAGCGAAGGTACAGGATGAGGCAGGCCATGGTTTGTATCTATATAGTGCTACGGAGACCTTGGGTATTAGCCGTGATGAGCTCTTTGAGCAATTGCATAGCGGTAAGGCCAAGTACTCCAGCATCTTCAACTACCCTACCTTAAGCTGGGCAGATATCGGAGCCATTGGTTGGCTGGTGGATGGAGCTGCCATTATTAATCAAGTAATGCTTACGCGAACTTCCTATGGCCCATACGCGCGAGCCATGGTGAGGATATGTAAGGAGGAAAGTTTTCACCAGAGACAAGGTTATGAAATCATGCTGACGCTTTGCCGCGGTACACAGGTGCAGAAAGACCTGGCTCAGGATGCGCTGAACCGCTGGTGGTGGCCTTCCCTGATGATGTTTGGACCTAGAGATGCTGATTCCACGCATACAGAACAATCTATGAAGTGGAAAATCAAGCGCAAAACCAATGATGAATTGCGACAGCAGTTTATAGATATTACCGTTCCACAAGCTGAATTTTTAGGATTGACGGTGCCGGATCCAGACCTCAAATGGAATGAAGAACGTGGCCACTATGACTTTGGAGAGATTGACTGGGATGAATTTTGGCAAGTAGTGAAAGGCAATGGCCCTTGCAACAAGGAGCGTCTAGACGCACGGAGATCTGCTTATGAGAATGGTGCTTGGGTTAGAGAAGCTGCAATGGCATACGCAGAAAAGCAAGAACAAAAAAGATTAGCGGAAGTAGGCTAAACCAGTAATACCATGAGTACTAAAAATTGGCCTCTTTGGGAGGTATTCATTCGATCAAAAAGTGGATTAGAACATCGCCATGTGGGTAGCCTCCATGCTGCCGATGCTAAAATGGCTATGGAAAATGCCCGCGATGTATATACACGCCGCCAAGAAGGGGTAAGCATCTGGGTAGTGCCATCCAGCGCCATCACCGCTTCAAACCCCGAACACAGTGGCGAATTATTCGAGCCCGCTCAGGATAAGGCTTACCGCCATCCTACCTTCTATGACCTGCCAAACGAACTGAAACACATCTAGTATGAAAGAACAACTCTATCAATATCTGTTGATGCTAGGCGACAATGCCATGATCCTGGGGCATCGATTGAGTGAACTCTGTGGTCATGGACCAAGTTTAGAGACGGATATTGCTTTGACCAATCTTTCCTTGGACTTGTTTGGACAAGTGCGGAACTATTTTCAGTACGCGGCCGAGGTAAAGGGAGAAATAGGAGGGGCTACAGATACGGAAGTCACTGAGGATAGCATCGCTATGACCCGATATCCACATGAGTACCGCAACACCCTTTTGGTGGAACAACCCAATAAAGACTTTGCCTTTGTTATCACAAGGCAATTCTTCTTTGATGCCTACCATCTTCCGCTTCTAGAAGCACTAAAGCAAAGTAAGGATGAACAGATTGCGGCCATTGCCCACAAGTCTATTAAAGAGGTGCAATATCATCTTCGCTTTTCTTCAGAATGGGTAAAACGATTGGGAGATGGCACCGCTGAGAGTCATGATCGAATGCAAACTGCCGTAGATTATCTCTATCCCTACATCGGGGAATTGGTACAAGAAACGCCAATTGAAAAGGCAATGAAGGAGGAGGGAATTGGGGCTGATCTTTCGGTTGTTCGATCTCAGTACTATGATAAGGTAAAAGCTGTGCTGAAAGAGGCTACTTTAAGTACACCGCAATTCTTCGGGTTCCATGATGGTGGGAAGAAAGGCGTACACTCCGAGCACCACAGCCATATCCTAAGCACCTTACAATACATGCAGCGAACTTACCCGAATATGGAATGGTAAACCGAGTAATCTAATTTGATCTTATGGACACGGCAACTAAATATCCAGAAATTGAGGCTTTATTGGAGAAGGTTACAGACCCTGAAATCCCTGTCCTTTCTATTATGGATATGGGAGTAGTCAGGTCTGTTGAGAAGCAAGAAGATACGCTTCTGGTGAAAATCACACCAACCTATTCTGGCTGTCCAGCCATGGATACCATCGCCATGGAGATCAAAGCCACGCTGGAACAAGCCGGCTATCCCACCAAAGTAAAGCTGGTCCTGGCGCCGGCTTGGACTACCGATTGGATCACTCCAAGAGGTCGTGCCCGCTTAGAGGAATACGGCATTGCTGCTCCTTTGGAGGCCAATGCTGATAAACAAGCCCTATTGGATGGAGCTCGAGTCGTTCCTTGCACCCGCTGTGGATCTACCAATACCAAAATGATTAGTCAATTTGGCTCGACGGCTTGTAAAGCCTTGTTTCAATGCGAGGATTGCCTGGAGCCGTTCGACTATTTTAAGTGTCTTAAATAATGGGCGTTTGCTTAGAACACACTTCCGAAGTCTTAAAGACTTCGGAAGTGTGTTCTAAGCAAATCCTGAGCCCAACTTAAACTGCCTATATGAAAGTCGGAATAATTGGAGCAGGAACGATGGGAAGTGGAATCGCTCAAGTCGCTTCTACTGCAAACTGCCAAGTGTACCTATATGACGCCCATGCTGCCGCACTAGAGAAAAGTCAAGAAAAGCTCGCCAAAGTCATGGCTCGGCTGGTGCAGAAAGGCAGACTCTCCGAAGAAAAAACCCACCAGATACAAGAAAATATCACTTATGTTCAGGACCTGGAGCAACTGAGAGATGCTGAACTGGTCATCGAGGCCATCATTGAACATCCTGATATTAAAAAACAGGTTTTCCAAAAATTGGAGCCCTTGCTCTCTGATTCGGCGATAATCGCTTCTAACACTTCTTCTCTCTCCATTGCCTCCTTGGCCGCATCCTGTCAACATCCAGAACGCTTCATCGGTATTCATTTTTTCAATCCAGCACCGCTCATGAAGCTGGTGGAGATTATCCCGGCAGTGCAAACTGCTAGATCTATATTGGATAGTGCTAATAAGATCATTACTTCATGGGGAAAACATACCGTGATCGCAAAGGATACCCCAGGTTTCATCGTCAATCGCGTGGCGCGCCCTTTCTATGGAGAAGCCTTGCGGATTTACGATGAAGGGATAGCGGATATTCCTACAATCGACTGGGCGATGAAGACCATAGGCAGATTCCGAATGGGACCCTTCGAATTGATGGACTTTATTGGGAATGATGTTAACTACACCGTGACGGAAACCGTTTTCAAAGCCTTTTATTTTGATCCTCGCTACCGCCCTTCCTTTACACAGAAGCGTATGTCAGAAGCCGGATACCTTGGACGCAAGTCGGGTAAAGGCTACTATGACTACCAAGAAGGAGCCACGAAACCGGAGCCCACAGAAGATAGCGTCTTAGGACAAGCCATCGTCGACCGGATCGTCGCCATGTTGATCAATGAAGCTGCCGATGCCTTACATTTTAGGGTTGCAAGTGGAGCAGACATCGATTCAGCCATGACAAAAGGGGTAAATTACCCTAAAGGCTTGCTCACTTGGGCAGATGAGATCGGCATTGAAACCTGTGTGCAGCGGATGGACGAACTCTTTGAACTTTATCATGAAAGTAGATATAGATGTAGCCCCTTGCTTCGAAAAATGGCAGCATCGGGTAGTCGTTTTTTCTCATCAGAAAAAGCTACGCATCATGTCTAGTACATTAAGCCCGTCTCAAATATTTGATCGGATGATGGAGAAAGATCTCTTTAGTCGCTGGATGGGCATTGAGCTAATAGAACTACGAAGAGGCTATTGCAAACTCCGCATGAGTGTGCGTCCGGAAATGCTCAATGGTTTTGGCATTTTGCATGGTGGAGTAAGCTTTTCGTTTGCGGATAGTGCTTTTGCCTTTGCCTCTAATTCTCATGGGAGATTGAGCGTTTCTCAAACCAGTCAAATTACGCATGTGAAGGCTGCCGAGGCTGGAGATGTGCTGATTGCGGAGGCACAAGAGCTACAGTTGGGACATAAGATGGCGACCTATGATGTCAAAGTATATCGAGACGAGAATCAAGAATTAATCGCACTCTTCCGAGGTTCCGTTTACCGAACTTCGAGAAGATTCGATCAAGCATAAGACCAAATTGCTAAGTAGTAAACCCACAAATATATGATCAAGTTAGGGAATTACGTTAATGGCCAGTGGCGAGAGGGAGAAGGAGAAGGAAAGGCTGTCTTTGATGCCGTCACCGGAGAAGTGATTGCGCATGCCACCACCAAAGGTATTGACCTAGGTACGGTTCTCGCTTACGGACGCGAAACGGGCGGCCCTCCTCTACGGAAAATGACTTTCCAGCAAAGAGGAAATATGCTTAAGAAATTGGCTCTATATCTCAATAAAAGAAAAGAGCAATTCTATGAAATCAGCTATCGTACAGGGGCTACCCGAGCAGATAGCTGGATCGATATAGAAGGCGGATTCGGCAACCTCTTTGCTAACGCTTCTTTACGTAAAAATTTCCCCAATCAACCCTTTCATGTCGATGGGGCAGCCGTAGACTTATCCAGAGGAGGCAGCTTCATGGGGCATCATATTATGGTACCTAAGGAAGGGGTAGCTATTCACATCAATGCCTTTAACTTCCCGGTTTGGGGCATGTTGGAGAAATGTGCGGTCAACTGGATGGCGGGTGTTCCCGCCGTAGTGAAGCCAGCGACTGCCACAGCCTTTTTGACGGAAGCAGTTGTAAAAGAAATAATATCCTCTGGTATTCTGCCAGAAGGTGCCCTGCAATTGGTCTGTGGATCCGCAAGAACAATACTAGATGCAGTTGAATCACAGGATGTGGTTACATTTACGGGTTCTGCCTCGACGGGTCGAATGCTAAAGGCTCATTCCAGGGTCATTGATGAAGCGGTACCGTTCAATATGGAAGCCGACTCCCTAAACTGCGCTATCCTCGGTGAGGATGCCAAGCCCGGCACCCCGGAATTTGACCTTTTCATCAAGGAAGTGCGCAAAGAAATGACGGTTAAGTGTGGACAGAAGTGTAGGGCCATACGCCGAGTAATCGTCCCCGAAGCCTATGTCGAAGATGTTCAAATTGCTTTGGGCAAGTCCTTGTCCAAGGTTGCTATTGGGAATCCTACTACCGAGGGTGTACGTATGGGAGCATTGGCCAGCAAGGATCAAGTACAGGAAGTACGAGATCGTGTCAATGAATTGTGTCAAACAGCAGAATTAGTCTATGGCCATCTCGACCAAGTCAATTTGCTAGGTGCTGATGCAGAAAAAGGGGCATTCTTGAGTCCAATTCTTTTGTTGGAAAAAGATCCGCATCAAAACCAAGCCGTGCATGATGTAGAAGCATTTGGTCCAGTGAGCACGATCATCCCTTATCAAGACTTGGGAGATGCCGTGCAATTGGCTAAAATGGGCAAAGGTTCCTTGTGTGCCTCTATTACCACCTATGATGATCAGATTGCCCGTGAATTCGTGGTTGGAGCCGCTAGTCATCATGGACGGATCTTAGTATTAAATCGGGAGAATGCCAAACAAAGTACCGGTCATGGATCACCCTTACCAACCCTGGTACATGGTGGCCCAGGTAGAGCGGGTGGCGGTGAAGAAATGGGTGGCATGCGTGGTGTGAAACATTATATGCAGCGCTGTGCGATCCAAGGTACCCCAAGTACCATAACAGAGATTACAGGTATCTACCAGGCTGGATCACGCTACAAAGAAATACCAAAACATCCTTTCGCCTACCACTTTGAGGATATCCAACCAGGAATGTCGCTGCTCACGCATAAGCGCACCATTACCGACAGCGATATCATCAATTTCGCCAACTTGACTTGGGATCATTTCTATGCACACACGGATATCACTTCCCTGGAAGGAACAATCTTCGAAAAGCGTGCCGCCCATGGTTATTTCATATTGGCTGCTGCTGCGGGGCTATTTGTTTATCCGAACAAAGGGCCAGTAGCTGCCAACTATGGCTTGGAAGAGTGTCGCTTCGTTCGCCCGATTTATCACAATGATACCATTCAAGTCCGTTTAACTTGTAAGGAAAAGGTAGATCGGGATAGCAAAGGGCGAGAATTCCCTTCCGGAGTAGTGAAGTGGTATGTAGAAGTTTTTGATCAAGAAGGAGAATTGGTAGCCATTGCTACTATCCTAACCATGGTGCAGAAAAAATCTCCTTTCTTAGATTTCAATAAAACGAATGTCGCTAAGGCCCTAGACAAGTTAACGGAGGAACACAAGGCCAACTGGGGCATTCTAACTCCACAACATATGGTAGAGCACCTGGAGTTTTTTATGCAAATGGCGATTGGCAGGGTCGAAACCGAAATTATCACTCCAGCCAATCGCATAGACCGGTTTCAAGAGTCTTTGTTTAACTATCGAGCTATGCACCGAGGTTTCGATCATCCATTGTTGAAGGAGAAAGAACTCGAAGACCTTCGTTTCGACAGCCTGGCAACAGCAAAAGCGGCCTTATTATCAGTCCTCGATGAGTATGAGGCCTTTTTCAAGGAAAACCCAGGCATCGAGACGGCGAATACCATTTTCGGAATGCTCGACAAGCAACTCTGGGATCTCATGAATCGCAAACATTTTCACCACCATTTTAGCCAATTTGGTTTGGTCTAGCACATAGAACTTGGACACATGGAAGCTTTTGTTTCAGCGCAAGATATACAAGCAGGTATTGCCGAAATCACCTTTTTCCACCCGGCTCATAATTCACTCCCCAGTGACTTACTGAAAGCTCTTGCCGACACCATTACGGCAACGGGTGAGCGGGATGACATTAAAGTCATCATCCTGAAAAGTCATGGCAATCGCACCTTCTGTGCGGGTGCTAGTTTTAATGAGTTAATCGCCATAGACGACTTTGATACCGGCAAACAGTTCTTTATGGGCTTTGCCAATGTGATCAATGCCTGTCGCAAGTGCCCGAAGATCATCATCGGGCGAGTACAGGGCAAGGCTGTTGGAGGGGGCGTAGGCCTAGCGGCGGCTGTTGACTATTGCCTCGCTACGAAGTTCGCCAGCATCAAGCTCAGCGAATTGGCCGTGGGTATTGGTCCTTTTGTCGTTGGGCCAGCTGTAAAGCGAAAGGTAGGGCTTGCGGCCTTTAGTCAGATGGCCATGAATCCCGCCGATTTCCAGTCGCCCAGCTGGGCTAAGGATAAGGGCCTCTATGCGGAGGTCTTTGAAAGCGCCGAAGAGCTGGATCAAGCCGTCCTCGCCCTCGCCGAGCAAACCAATGGCTACAACCCGGAAGCGGCGGCCGAGATCAAACGCATCTGTTGGGAAGGTACGGAGCACTGGGATCAACTACTAGAGGAGCGCGCAGAAATCAGTGGGCGCTTGGTGTTATCGGAGTATACGAAAGAGACGTTGAAGCGTTTTGCGGAGCGGTGATATAGATTATTTACGGTGGGTTAGAGTCTGAAAATAGTTGGCCTGTACTTTAACGCGTCACTTACACACGGCGGGGATGTCCTTGATACAACCATATCGATCAGCTTGGCCTCTCTTACATAAAAACACCTATGCCTAACCCGCTCCGCCATAGTCTCCGTGTGCTCCTGAAATATCGCCTGTATACCGGATTTGCTTTGATCGGTTTGAGTGTAGCCATTACGTCAGTATGGTTCATTGCCAACTACCTCAAGACCTCCTATCAGTATGATACCTTCCACACCCAGCATCGGGAGATCTATCGGCTAAGCATGGAGATAACGGCTGGAGACCACACGGATCATTATGCCACTACGGGGAAACCTGTAGGAGAGTTTTTGCTCAAAAACTACACAGGCATTGAAGGATATGCCAAGTTGAAATTTCATCCTTCTACCCTATTTATTGATGGAAAAGCCTTTGAGGAGAAAGGGGTTTTTCAAGCCAATCCACAGGCTCTTTCAATCTTCAGCTTCAACTTCCTTTCTGGAGACCACCTTGCACTGTCCCAGCCTGATGCCATTGTACTTACCGAATCGCTGGCCATCAAATACTTCGGAAGGGTAGATATCATCGGAAAACAAGTCCGGATTGAGGAAAATACGTATAGTGTCGCGGGTGTTTACCAGGATTGGCCTCAAAACTCACATATCCAAGTCAATGCACTGCTATCTGAGACCGTAGACACGGAATATGATGTGCAAAGCTGGTTTGATATAGAACAGTATACCTATGTGTTCACCAACCCTAATCTACAGCAGGAAGAATTACAAAGTAGATTGAATCAACTAGCGTCGGATCAACTAGCTCCTCTCATAGAAGGCTCAGGGGTAGCGGTCAGCTTTAGCGCTCAACCGCTTAGCGAGATACACTTCTCCCCTGCCTTAGTAGATGATGTACAAAAGGGGAGTCGGATATACACCAATGCTTTAGCGATGGCAGGATTGCTGGTTTTGATCATTGCCCTATTGAATTTCATCAATCTGACGCTGACTCGCTCCACTCAACGTACAAAGGAGATTCGAGTAAAGAAGGTACTGGGGATTTCCCGCCGCCAATTGGTTATGCAAAGCGCAGTAGAATCATTGGCCATGACCGTTCTAGTTATTATATTTTCTACAGTACTTATCCTCTTTGGTGAAAAATTCTACACAGCCTATACCGGATATGAGGCCATTAACCTGGTTAATAACAATCTCTTAATGCTCTTGCTATCCTTACTAGTATTCGGATGTGGTTTAGTTGGAAGCACATATTCTGGTGTATATCTGTCTTTTTCTAGTCCATCGGTATCACAAGAAGGTCCTCGAATACTTCTATTGAAGAAATTGCTATTGGGCTTCCAGTATAGTATTGCCATATTGGTCTTACTCCTAACACTAAGCATGGGGCGGCAACTTGATTTTCTTTTGACGAAAGACCTAGGTTTCGACCAGGAAGAAGTACTCATTCTTCGCCTCCCTGAAGGTGAAGAAGCAAGGAGTAGTGCTTTGACCTTTCGAGAACAACTTAGAAGTCGAAGCTCCTTCCAAAATGTCTCTCTGATCGGTGGCGGAGCCCTTCCCGGAGAGGAAAATGGAAAGGATTTATTTGAAGTGTACCAAGAAGGTTCCAAAACCGAAAAAATCTACAACATTTATCGGGTCGACGAAATCTACTTCGACCTGCTTAATATACCATTAGCTAAAGGAAGAAATTTTAATCCCGCACTAATTACCGACAAAAAGGGGGGTATCATCATCAATGAAGCCTTAGCCAGGTCTTTGAATTGGGAAAAACCCCTAGGTAAAGAAATTGGTTATGGAGGCGAGAAAAGAAAAGTGATTGGGGTGGTAAAAGATTTTCATAATAAATCATTGCACAACCTAATCGAACCCATTGTTTTCCTATTTGATACAGAACAACCCAATAATATTCTTGTCAAGACCTCCCTCAACGAGCTTACAGCTATCCAATCGGAATGGCATGAGTTCTATAGTGGGGCTCCTTTTTCCATGACCCATTTTGATCGGTTCATAGGAAACATGTACAATAAGGAGAAACAACTCACCCAACTATTCCAATTTTTCTCCTTCATATCTCTATTACTTTGCTATATGGGTTTGTTTGCGCTCTTCTCCCTACACGTTCAGCAACGGACCAAGGAAATGAGTGTTCGTAAGGTACTTGGCGCTGAGCTTGGCAATCTAATTGCCGCCATTATCAAAAACTATGGTCGAATTGTAATCTTCTCCATCATAGCGGCAATGCCAATAGGCTGGTATTTAGTGAAGGCTTGGCTAGCGGAGTTTAGCTTTAGCGCGAATGTAGGACTAGGGGTGTATCTGCTTGCTGGGTTCATCGTTAGCTCCACGAGTATATTGGTCATCTCCTACCATCTCATCAAGATAGTAAACGTCAATCCGGCCTTGGCATTGAAACATGAGTAGTGGATTGCCAGTGGAAGAGTTTGGGGAACACTAATATGTGCTACAATTAATCGATCGGAAATGAAAAATGATATCAAGCCGTGTATGCTATATTTTGTACCTACGGCCTACGGTTTATACACAAATCAGGGGTCCT
>ENA-UENT01000386-UENT01000386.1-marine-metagenome-genome-assembly--contig:-NODE-386-length-28543-cov-4.768011_pt1 | contig 28543 bp, 22 predicted proteins | sample MGYA00237879_ERZ529330 | MGnify/ENA primary metagenome ERZ529330 (study PRJEB26372, sample SAMN05368345) | marine metagenome | biome: cultured habitat; feature: ocean water; material: water; isolation... | reverse complement strand
GGAAGCTTGGGCGTAAAACTTTAGACAACTTCAAAGTCAAAAAGATCAACAGTAGCGAAAATATCAAGCAGCTCGATAAACAGACTATTCAATTCAGGCGACCACTTCGTGATCTGTTTAACCCCAGAAAGCCCGTTGATTTGGAAGTCCAGTTTAAGGGGCTAAGACGTAGATAAACAGGTTTGTTTTAAGTGAAAATCATGTAGGCTTATGGTGCACAAAACAGAAATGGATCACTATGATGGAGGGATTCCGCAATTAGCTAATGATCTGGGAGATCTACGCTATGATGCACTGGCCGATTTTCTTCGCCAGCTCTCTGCTAAGATTGAAACAGATGGCGATAAGGATCAGGCAAGAAACAGAGTACAACTCGCTAAGCAACTCCATCAATGTGCTTCAGATCTTTCCGCTGCCGCTTCGTCCATTGATCGGGCTTGGAAGATTAGTGAGCCGTATATGTAAAGTGCTGGGCTTCTTAGAATCTCTATTCGTTGGACAAATGAACTCTGTTGCATTTGAGATTACTACTGATTCGTTGTAGCCTATATGTAGTCCAATAATTGCAAGCAATTTGTTCTGAATCGACATAGTTATGTTCTCAACGACATATGTACGTTACAGAAAACAGCAAATTAGCTACAGCACTCTGCCAATATCCGCTCAATAAATGCGACTCCTTTCACCATTTGCTCAATGCTCACAAACTCGTTGGCACGATGCGCCTGGGCTATATCTCCCGGGCCGCAAATGACAGCTTGAAAGCCGCCTTCCGCAAATTGACCCGCCTCTGCTGCATAAGCCACCGTCTGTAGTGCTTCTACACCACTCAGCTTTTGAATAAACGGCACTATGTCCAAGTGCTCGGGGGTGTCCAGGGCTGGCACCAATGGATGATATAAGCTGGTTTCGATTTTTGTCTCTGGAAATTTCTTCCGAAGCTCAGGCAGAATTTCCTCGCAGTGTTTTTCAAATGCCTGTTGAATATCTTCGATGTTGTCCATTGGAATATTACGAACATCCCAGAGGAATGAGCATTCATCAGCAATGACATTATGGGCGATGCCTCCCTTGAAAATACCGGAATGCAGGGACGTATGATTTGGGGTGAAGCGATCATCCACGTGCCCGTTGGCAACCAATTGGTTCATATAATCCTCCAACCAGATAACGAGCCTTGCACATTCATGAATAGCGCTGACCTCATTGCGGATCCGAGAGCTATGCCCGGCCGAACCATAGACTGTGGTCTTGTATACACAGATCCCTTTTTGGCCAACTACTGGCTGTAGCATAGATGGCTCACCAATGATGGCATACTTAGGTGTTTCTTCGTAGTAGTCCTTAATAGCTTCAATGAGCTCAGGTGCTGCTACGCAACCAATTTCTTCATCGTAGGAGAATGCCAGATAAATTGGGCGTTTAAGATCTGCCTTTACCATCTGTGGCACCACGGCTAACGCACACGCTAGATAGGCCTTCATATCGCAGCTACCTCGGCCGTACAGTTTCGCATCTTTTTCCGTTAGCTGAAACGGATCCGTATGCCAGTCTTGGCCTTCCGTCGGCACTACATCCATGTGACCGGACAGGATTATTCCGCCGTCAACAGCGGGGCCGATACGTGCGTGCAAAGACGCCTTTGTTCCATCTTCATTCGGAACCGTTTGATAGGCTACCTCGTATTGATCCAGATAGTCTGTGATCCATTGTAGAATTGATAAATTACTGTGGCCTCCTAAGACAGGGAAAGAAACGAGCTTAGCAAGGATCTGTTGAGCGTTGAGCATGAATGAAGGTATATTTGTTAGATGGTTAGGCAATGCTGTTGAATTAACTTCACATAATCGCGATTTATCGCGATTCCCACTTACTTACTGGTAGCCGAACCATACGGCAATGAGCAAGAAGATCCAGGCGGCGATGATTAGCATACCCGTGAGCGGGAGGATAAATCGCAACCAGCGATCAAATGGCACGCGGCAAAGTCCTAACATAGCGATTAGGCCACCCAGGGCAGGATTGAACAAGTTCGTTACGCCGTCTCCGATTTGGAAGGCGAGGATGGTGGTTTGGCGAGTGAGTCCAAGTACTTCCCCTAACGGAATCATGATAGGTAAGGTTGCGAGGGCTTGCCCACTTCCGGAAGGAATGAACAGGTTTATGATACTTTGACACACACTCATACCCCAGGCAGATGCTGTGGTAGGTAAGTTGGCCAACACCAAGGAGAACTGATGTGATATGGTATCATTGATCTGACCCATTTCCAGTACCACCTTAATCGTAGCTGCATAACCTACCATAAAGGCACCCGGAGCAACGGCCCCCACGGCTTTGAGCGCAGCGTCACCAAATTCCTTTCCACTCATCCGGCTTACCAGCCCCGCGCCAATGGCAATGAGCAGAAAGATAGCCGAGATTTCAGTGAAGAACCAGTGGTGTTGGAATATACCATAAAGCATTACTCCAATTCCCACAAAGAAGACCAATGCCACTAGCATATTATTACCGGTCATCCGATACGATTCCAATCCTTTCGAGAGCTGTAGGCCTTTGGTGTCTAGACCTTTTCCTAAGCTGCGTTCCGGGTTTTCAACAATGCGCTTGAAGTAACGCACATTGTACCATGCGGTTAAGGTGAGTGCCAGAAAACAGAGCGCTACCCGAAGTCCAGCCCCGGAGAATAGTGGTAGCTCGGCAATCTTGTGCCCCATACCCACGGTATAAGGATTTACGGGAGACAAGCCGAATCCTACCGTAATGGCTCCCACTGATAGGCCAGCAGCTAATACGAGATCGCCGCCCAAGGCCAGTGCAACCACTGCTGCAATCGGGACCATGGCAATATTATTTTCATACCCAATTACAACACCCAGTAAACCAAAGAGATAGGTTAAAATAAATACCAAAAAATAGCGTCTTTTTAAGCCCAGTTTCTTGATCACCGTACCTACTGCATTTTCAATTGCACCGGTGCGGTCGAGGATGCCGAACATAATTCCACTAACCAACACCACGAACATGATGGATGCCGGAGTGGGAGAGGTGAAGGCTTTCATGAAAGCCTTGAAAAGATCAAAGAAGCCGACAGGCGTAGCGTCAACCGTCTGATAGGATCCTGGCACCACTTTGGTGCGGCCTTCAAAGGCTACCCGTTCATAAACACCAGCTGGTAGGATGTGTGTTAGGAGCGCGGCGAGTACCAGAATGCCAAAGAGCATCACTACGGGATGCGGAATGTAATCGTACCACTTTTTCTGCATGCGATTGCTAGTTTTCCAAATATCGTTCTTTGATGGCTTCTATGAGGCTAGGCCCATCAGATATGCCAATAGGTAGTTTCAAAATCGGAGCTGCCATTTGGTAAAGAAAAGAAGCCGGGCGTCCTTCTTGCCGCCAGTTCTTTAAGGCATTAGCGCCAGCACTTTTCGACATCTTTTCTCCGCTATCCTCTCGCATCAACGGATGGTGCAAGAAGCAACAGTTCAAGAAATCTTGCTGGTGCAACAACTCAGCCAGGTACATTTGGGATAGGGTAGAGGTCCAAAGATCTTTTCCTCGGACGATAAGATTAATGCCAAAGTACAAATCATCCGCCAAAGAGGCGATTTGGTAGGCAGGTAGTTCATTCTTTTGTCGTACGACAAAGGCATCTAGCTCTCGGAGTGGATGGGGTTGAATATCCTTCTCCCAGTCGCACACTTCCAGCATCGCAGTTTCCGCCGGTGCTTTAATACGCCATGCGGTATTAGGGGCATCGAATGCTAAGCCAAGTTCCTGGCAGGTATTTGGATATCGCCCATCCGGTGAGATTGTTCTGATTTCTTTCCGACTACAAGTACAAGCAAACAACTTCTCACTTGAACGAAGTTCTCGCAAAAGGTTCTCATATCTAACTATTCGGCCATGCTGAGACCAGTTCTGTTCAAAGTCGGAGATGCTGCTTGGGCCTTCATCGTAGTCAATCCCGAGCCATCCTAATGTGGCGAAGATATCTTCCACATATTCCGGCCGGTATCTGGCTTTGTCTAGATCATCTATGCGTAACAGTAGCTTGCCCCCACACGCGCGGGTCAAAGCCCAGGTGAGGATAAAGTTCATTCCATTACCAGCATGAAGGAAACCACTGGGCGTAGGTGCTATACGTGAACGAACACCTTCTGCCAACAAATCTTTCAGCATAATGGCCTAAAGATAGCGGAAGTGCAATTATTAGCGCGTTATTACCGATCTTTCCCCAAAGTAAATCACCAGCTATGTTCAGAATCTTCCTCGGCCTCTTCTTAGTCTCAGTACTTACTGCCAATTGTCAAAGCCCTGCCCCAGAACCGGTTGAAGCACCAGCAGTCACGGCACCGATGACCGTCTTCTTAGTACGACATGCCGAAAAAGAAGCGGGCGATGACCCTGTTTTAACAGCGGAAGGAATGGCTCGTGCCGAGGCCCTCGCCCAGCTACTTGACCAAGTCGAATTAGACGCCATCTTTAGTACCGATTATCGCCGTACGCAACTTACAGCAGCGCCTACAGCAAAGGCCAAGAGCCTGGAGGTTCAATCGTACAATCCGCGTGAATTACCCGCCTTCGCGGAACAGCTAAAAGCGGAGTACGCAGGTAAGACCATTCTGGTTGTCGGGCACAGCAATACCACCCCAACACTTACCGGCTTAATTGATGGCACGGAGGCACACGCCCCCTTTGATGAGTCTGATTATAGGAACTTAATGGTAGTTACCGTACCTACGGAGGGGCCGGCGAGGACCTTTCGCTTACGGTTCTGATACCTGAATAATCGGGGCAGCTAGCAAGTCATCTGGAATGCCAAAGGCACTCACCAAGGCCACTGCTTCCGGACGAAGCTCCGCACAAAGATGATCCACCTGACGGCGGATAGCCTTGCTCTTGCTTCCCGCCAGGTAGTCTTGCTCCAGGTACCAGGCAGCGTGCTTCTCAATGGTCTGGAGCGCGTAAAGGCTCCGCAGCTTCCGCAGGATGTTGTAGATCGAACTATCCTTGTGCTTGTTCACGGCATCCACTGTGGCTTGCAAGGTGATCCGTTCTACAAAGGCTTCTGCCAGGGCTAGCATATGTGTTTGACATACTAGAGCTGCTTCGTAAGCACTCTTGCCCTCTTTGATGTGTCCACGCAGGCGTTGCGCCAAGCTGTACAGCAAGCGGCGCTCACGAAACTCGAAGGCGGCCATTTGGAACTCGGTACTACGCAGGTGCGCCTCGTCCGTATTACGGATGGTGAATGGATTCTGCTCCGTAAAGGCCGTATTAACTCGTTGACCCAAAAAGCGTAGAATGGCCATGTTGCCATCTTCATGGAAAGATTGCTTGTACTCCGTGAGGAGTCCCTTAGCCACCAATTGCATGAGGACCGTATTGTCTCCCTCAAATGTGGTGAAGATGTCCGTGTCGGCCTTTAGCGCAGAGAACTGGTTTTCGGCCAGATAACCTTTACCTCCACAAGCTTCCCGGCACTCTTGAATAGCGTGAGTCGTAAACCAGGTAGCGTATGATTTCATGCCCGCGGCTAAGGTCTCGATCTCCCGCATCTCTTCCTGGGTACGATTCAGGTAACGTGCCGCTAAATGGTCCAGCCCAAATTGTACGGCATAAGTTTTGGCTAAAAGTGGCATCAGCCGACGCTGATGGCTTGGGTAGTCCAAAATTGGTGTTTCCGGGCTACGAGCATCCGGTGCAAACTGCCTGCGGCGTGCACCGTAACGAATAGCAATGGCCAACGCCTTCTTGGTAGCACTCAATCCTGCCCTTGGTACGCAAACTCGTCCGCCCACTAGCGTGCCTAGCATAGTGAAGAATCTTCTTGATGGATTCTCAATGCTGCTGGTGTAGGTACCCTCAGGGGTTACACTGCCGAATCGGTCCAACAAGTTTTCACGAGGCACCCGAACTTGGTCAAACCACAAGCGGCCGTTATCAATTCCGTTCAAGCCCAACTTGTATCCGTTGTCCTTCACGGTGATTCCTGGCAAGAGGTCATGCTTATCATCTCGGAGCGGGACGACTACTGCATGCACACCGTGATTTTCTCCGTTTACAATTAACTGTGCGAATACACTCGCTACCTTACTATGCAGTGCGTTTCCGATGTATTCTTTTCCGGCTTCGAGGCGTGGCGTATGAATAACCAATTCATCGGTTTCGACATCATAAGTTGCCGTGGTTTCTAGGCCACGAACGTTTGATCCGTGCCCGGTTTCAGTCATCGCAAAACAACCGGGTAGTGCAAAGGTGCCAGTATCAGTCAGGTATTTATCATGATGCTTTTTTGTACCCAGTGCCAGTACAGCTCCACCCCACAAACCAAAGTGTACACCGAACTTGATGCAAAGGCTCAAATCATGGTAGCCTAAGGTTTCAAATACAGCCGTGTACAAGCTCATATCGCCTTTTCCACCGTATTCTACCGGGAAAGATAAACTACCGACGCCTTGTTCAGAGAGCAGCTTGCACCACTCCAATACCTGTTCACGATGCTCCTCCTTTGTTGGCATATGACGGAGCTTAAAGGCGGGATCTTGAAGCACCGTTAGCGTACGGGCTTTAGTCTCCGCAAATGATCCATCAAGTGCAGCCCCCAATTCTGCAATGCTGAAGCTCGCCTTCTCGATTTCCTCTGCCTGTACTTCACCTTCTTCTGGTGCAAACAGATTACGGAAGGTAGCCTGGTTAAGCGTTCCTAAAGCCGCTTCCAATTCTTCCAACAGCTCTTGGTCAGTCGCTTGTGGCCAGCTCGGAGGTTTCGTTTTTCCAACTGCTAGAGCCATACCTAAACTGACCAAGCTTTTGTCCGTGCCCAGGTCTTGGGCTCCCTCCTGACAGGTGATTTCCCAGAACTTGAATAGATCTCGTGCTGGCGGTCTGCTCGGATTACTCCAATCCAGCAACTGTACCTTGTCTTCTTCTGTCAGAAAGCTCAATTCTGCAGCCTTTTCCCGCAGTTGGCTCACCTCTGAGGGAGTCAGAACACGATCAGACCATGCGGCATACAGCATGGGTATCATGATTCGAATACCGGGAGAAAAGGATAATCTTGCTTGGGGATTCTGACTCATTGTTTGGCTTTTTTGGTAGAATAATTAGGTGAATGCGCTGATCAAGAATGGGTTGTGGTGTAGCAGTGTTTGTGTTCTTCCGAGTTTAAGTTGGCGGAAGAAGTAGCTCTTCTTCTTATGCACGGCTTTAATATAAAAGAATTTAGGGCAATCATTTGTTGTCGGTGAGTAGTGGCAATACCATGTTTTGAATAGATAACGACAGCAGCAGGGCATTTGCTATGCAAACTTTCCGCTAACTTCCCGGCCTTGAGCTTGTTGTTGGATTAAAAGAACTACAAATTGGCATCATTTTCAGACCAGTTGGATCGAATAGTTGAGCTGGGGGATCAGCCTCCGAAGCGGATTGTCTCTTTAGTTCCTTCGCAAACAGAACTCCTGGCAGACTTAGGCCTGAAGGATAGGGTAGTGGGAGTGACAAAATTCTGCGTGCATCCCAAGTCGTGGAGAAAGGAGAAGACCATCATTGGTGGTACCAAGAGTTTGCGCATGGAGACGATACGGCAACTCCAACCCGACTTGATCATCGCTAATCAGGAAGAGAACGATCGCGATCAAGTTTTGGCCCTGGCCGAAGAATTTCCAGTGTGGGTAAGCAAGGTAGTGGATTTGGATAGTGCCCTCAGTATGATTTTGGCGATTGGAAAGATGACGGAAACGATGCCCGAAGCCGAGCAATTGGTGGTGGATACCAAACGAGGGTTTCGACAACTTTCTCAAGCCACACTACGATCCTGCTTGTATCTGATTTGGCGTAACCCCTATATGGCGGCCGGCGGAGATACTTTCATAAACCATATGCTTAGATGCAGTGGTTTTCTTAATGTATTGGCTAGTGAAAATCGCTATCCAGAACTTACGGATGATCAAATCCTATCCTTAAATCCTGAAGTGATTCTGCTATCATCAGAGCCTTTTCCATTCAAGGAGAAGCATACTCAAGAACTGTCAATCCTATGTCCGAATGCTGATGTTCGTCTGGTAGATGGCGAAATGTTCTCCTGGTATGGAAGCCGTTTATTGCTGGCAGCAAGCTATTTCCGTAATTTGCGCTCGGACTTATAATTAAGGGCTTTACCCCCTTTTTAAAGAGTTCACTAAGCGGACTCAATGCTTTACTCAATCTGAGTCCCAAATTAGGATTCCGCCTCCTACCTTTGACCCACCGTTGGAACCATATCGACCTCAAAACTGAAGTGCATGCGTTTTCTGAATGTAATATTGTTCTTATTGGCCTTCCAGCTCGTTCTAGCACAGGAAAAGGCACCACTACTTATTCCAGGCGAATTACTCGTTCAGTTGGCGCCTGGTGTTACTGCCTCAGAATGGGTGAAAAAGGAGCTTCGAGTAGGTGATCAAGCTGTTATTCACCATGAGCGTATCTTGAGTGATCGATTAAATATCCATTTATTCTCTTTTCCGGAAAAAGCAATTGCTTCAGCTAAGGTCTATGAGCTCGTAAATGCTAATTCGCTGGTGGTGCGTTGGCAACCTAATTACGAACTAGAGTTTCGCAATACACCCAACGATAGTGAGTTCTTCCGGCAGTGGGATATGGACCTCATTGACGCTCCGCGTGCTTGGGAAGTCACCACCGGAGGTAGTACAGCTAAAGGGACGCCCATAGTAGTAGCGGTTATGGACAGTGGTTTTGACCCTTCTCATGAGGATTTGCAGGGAAATTTCTGGCAAAACCCACACGAGATTCCTGGCGACGGCATTGATAACGACAACAATGGCTACATAGACGATATGTTGGGTTGGGATTTCTTTTCGGACTCTCCCAATATCGCCCCTGGTAATCATGGATTATCGACGGGTGCAATTATCGGCGCGAAAGGCAATAATGGAACAGGCGTAGCAGGTTTGAATTGGGATATCGATTTAATGCTCTTCAGTTTCAATACAGTCGGTGATTTGGTAGAAGCTTATGAGTACGTAATTGATCAACGCCAACGATTCAATACCTCTGGAGGAACGGATGGTTCTTTTGTAGTGGCGACGAATAACAGCTTTGGCCAAACTGGTGTCACCTGTGAACAGCAGCCTGTTTGGGGAGCCATGTACGATGAAATGGGAGCCGTAGGAATTCTATCCAGTTCAGGGGTTAGTAACCAGCAGTTTGATGTTGAGGAATTCGGTGATATGCCTGCTACTTGTACATCCGATTACCTACTCATTTCTTGTAATACAACCCAAGATGACAACCTTTATCAGGGCTCTGCTTACGGAGCAGTGTCTGTTGATATCGGTTCGCCAGGGGAAGCTAGCGTTACGGCTAAGCCTTCCAATACCTACGGAACTTTTGGTGGAAACAGCGCGGCTACGCCTCATGTGACAGGTGCTATTGCCTTGTTATATGCCACTACTTGTGAGGGCTTAGAAGAAGCAGCTATAACAAATCCGGCTGGTACCGCACTGCTAGTGAAAGAATTCTTGATGCAAAGTGGCGATGAAGTAGTAGCACTAGAGGGCCGCACGCTTACTGGTCGCCGGCTCAATGTTGGTACCGCTATGGAAATAATGGAGGCTAGCTGCCAGAATACGCTTGGGCCGTTGGCGCTAAACCGAGTGTATCCTAATCCGGTACGAGATCTCCTGACGGTTGAATTTACCAGTCCGCAGAACGGTTCTTTTCAAGCAGAAGTGCATGATGTGCTGGGCCGTTTGGTCCGTACGCAAGAGGTGGTAGTAGCAGAGTTTGGACTACGCCGTTTCTCAGTAGATGTGGCCGGCCTTCCAGCGGGAACCTATTTGCTGCGCTTTGGTGGTGGTCAGGATTGGGTAGCTCACAAGATCATAGTATACTAGAGAAGCAGGTTGACCTTTCGGAAAACGCCGAGAATTGTGTACATTTCCGCCCCTAACCACCGGATAGTACTAGGATGTTTCAGCGACTACTACACTGGGTTATTTTGGCCTGTTTCGTACCTATGATGGGCAGTGCCCAAGACACGCTTTTTCTGCAAAACCCTTCTTTTGAGGACGAACCTCGCCATAGCAAGGTCCCCAAAGGCTGGCTTAATGGCGGCTTCCCCTTAGAGACCCCTCCTGATATTGGTCCAACCGACTTCTTTCGGGCAGACACGCATCCAAGTGACGGTGAGACGCACTTAGTTATGATCACCCGCGATTTTGGTACCTGGGAGCGAATAGCAAACCCCTTGGGCTGGTCGATGACACCTGGACAGTGTTACGAGTTCAGTATTGATTTAGCGCGTTCTGCGGTCTACCTCAGTAGGAGTCGACTTACTGGGCAGCATATTAGTTTTGTAGAACCAATTCGCATCCGCATTTGGGGAAGTAATCTCGCGGATCAACCCCAGGAGTTGCTAGCAGTTAGTCCAGTGATAGAGCATACCGATTGGCAACGCTATACTTTCCAGTTTCAACCAACGGAGGCTCATGCGCTATTCATTATAGAGGCTATGTACGCATCTGGTGCAACCATTCCATATAGTGGGAATGTGATGCTTGATAATGCCTCTCATTTAATTCCTATTGAGAATTGTCAGATCAATACCGCTGAGCTTCAACGTCTGGCCGCTGAGCCCATTCCGGATCTGGATCCTGATTTTGAAAGAGTGCCAGAATTGCAACCGTTAAGTGCGGTAGACACCAACAAGGTAAAGGAACAGCTGGAATTGGTCTTTTCCGGGCAAACCGACATGGGGTTATACGGGCTGGCCAACTATGCGAGCCAATTCACGGATCAGCCCTGGTATTTGGTGTGGCGAGAGCCAGAAAAGGCAGTGCGCAGGGCTCGAAGCAAACTTTTGAAGGAACGCCTTCGCAGTATGGGCGTCTGGCGGTACCTACAGGTAGGAACGCTGAAAAAGCTCCCTAGAAATCCAGTGCTAGCCGTACGAGATGGGGATCGGGTGTTGTTGCTTTTTTGGTAGTTTTGTTTAGTATACACGCTCTTAAATAATTACACAATGTTTCGATTTTTTGCGCTCTTATGTGCCCTGTGCGTTTATGCACCTGCGGCTCATTCTCAAGTGATTTCATTGTCTAACCCCTCCTTCGAAGACACGCCCAGTCACAGCAAAACACCGGAGAGTTGGTTTGATTGTGGACCTCCTTCAGAAAGCCCACCAGATATTCTGCCTGACAAGACCTTTCAAGTAAATAAAATCCCGTACCATGGCGATACTTACGTAGGCCTCGTCACGAGGGATAACTACACTTGGGAGTCTGTTGGAGCACCGCTTAGTAGTCCAATTTTGAAGGGTAACTGCTACGCCTTTCAGCTTGCTTTATCTCGCTCAACTTCCTACTTCTCTGTAAGTCGGAAATACAATGTTCCCGCCAATTTTGTGAGCCCAGTTCGGCTCAATATTTGGGCTGGGAATGCAGCCTGTGAGCGTGCAGAGCTTTTAGCTGAAACGCCAACTATTGATCATTATAATTGGAAGTCGTATAGCTTTACAGTCAAACCGATTCAAGATTCCTACACACATTTGGTGTTTGAAGTCTTTTATCCTGATAATATTATTCACGCTACTAATGGTAATTTGCTTATCGATGGTATTTCTGCCATTACCCTGTTTGCGGACTGTGAAGAGGATTCTCTGCAGGCAGATCTGGACAAAACACAACAAGAGATTCCACCTACAGTGTTTGAATTACCGGCTGAGGGATTCTTTGACAATAAGAAAAAAGTTATCCGTCAATATTTGGATGAGACCCTGTCCGAACTCCAGTTTTTCTTTAATCGAGGAGGTTTAGAACTCACCCAAAACCGCTTTCAGTTGGTGGGGGATGAACGTATTTACTATGGTTCTCCACAACTTTATGCGCTTCAAAACGCACTTAGTCATTTCCCGAATGAAAGATGGGGCCTATTTGTTCGAGAAACAAGCGAGGAGAGGAGAGCTGTGAAAGTCCAGCTGCTTAGTGCGTTATCCTCAAATGAATTTGGGGGAAATCTCTAAATCCAGGAATATGATCCTGCGCTACACAGCAATACCAAATGGCTAGCAAAAAGCGCAGTGGGAGGCCTCTATTTGTTAGCGGTTAGAAAATAGGGCTGTAATATTGCTTTTTTTACAGCTAACTTTCTTCGGTCTTCGTAAATTGAGAAAGGTGTTCAGAACATTAATAACAATTGACTTATTATGCTACGATTAGTGCTTTCGCTTGTGTTTTTAATCGGATGTATGATTGTTGTGGAGGCTCAAGAAGTTCGCTTCCGAAACCCTTCTTTTGAAGGAGTGGCTGGGCCTAATCGGACCCCACGGCGTTGGGCGAATTGTGGTTTTCGAGGAGAGAGCCCACCGGATGTGCATCCGGATCCTGCTCGCCTGTTCTTTGTGAATCTCTTGCCGTATGAAGGGCGTACTTATCTGGGTATGGTAACTCGAGATAACAACACCTGGGAGTCGGTATCTGCATCCTTGAGCGGTGCTTTGAGGCAAGGGCAGTGTTATCGTTTTTCGATTGCTCTTGCAAGCTCCGATTCTTATCGCTCCATGAGCCGATCGACCAATCAACCGGTTAATTATGATGCACCAGTCCGCTTGAAAATATGGGGTGGTAATTCACCTTGTGAACAAGAGGAGCTTTTGGTCGTAACCGATCCTGTCAGCACTGGGCCTTGGCAGGAATACTCCTTTGTGATTCAACCCAGGTTGTCGGATTATATGTACATCTCATTCAGTACTGATTATGCAGAGGATGCTACGCAGGCTACCAATGGTAATCTCTTACTTGATGCGGCCTCCAGCTTTGAACCGATTGATGATTGTGGAACAGGGGCAAACGTTTCCGATGAAGTAGCAGCCGCCAGTGTAACACCACTTACCTTGCGGCTTCCGCCTGCGGAGTTTTTCGAAACGGAGGATAATCAATTGACCTTCCTGGCCAATGTGCTGCAAGACTTTCAGTTCTTGGAGGACGGCACCCTGGCCGATCAGCGCTTTGTGCTGGAAGGAGAGTCTGTTGTGCGTCCGGGATCACCACAGCTTTTTGCCTTGTTGTATGGCCTTCAGTATCTGCCAGCTGCTAAGTGGGAATTGGTGGTATTTGATGAAGACGAAGTGAGGCAAGAATTGAAAGTCTTGAATATGGGACTTAATATGCCTGCAACGGAGGCCGCTAATCTGTCGATTTTTACCTACGATGCGGAACGGTATGATGGAGTGAAGTGGCAAACCATGTCCTTTGGTAATGGTCTTTACCTCCTTCGTTCGGAAGAATAGAATAGCAATTAACCATAATCCCAACTTCATGAAACGTCTACCTTCTTTGCCCACTTGGACCATACCGGGTCTTGGTGTTCTCTGCCTTTTGCTACTCACTGATGGGAATGCACAAGTCGAAAGACCCATTGGAATCAATTTTTCCGGAGTGCATGATTATTCCACGGAGTTGGTGTTCACGGATGCCTTCAAACAAGCCCGGACCTGGATCACCTTTAATGCGGATGGCAGTGGCCCTTGGAGTACGGGCGGTTCTATTCCACTCAATGAGCAAGGCTATCCACTCCGCATTCCTTATGATGACGGTGTCAATCCGCCGCAGGCCATTCGGACCCTAATGCTATGGGATATTGGAGATGCTGCTCCTACTGGTATGTATCGGTTGGTGGCAGAAGGAACGGGGACTATTCAACTCCGCTTCGGTCTTAATGCTACCCTGCAGTGCCCGGTGGATACGCTGCTGTACACCGAAGGGCAAGTGGCACTAGAAATCCTGGCCTCCGAAGAGGGTGACCCAATTCGCAATATCCAATTCATTTACCCTGACTACGTTGATACTTATCAGGAGAAGACGTTTACAGATGAGTTTCTCGCTTTCGCTACTGATTTTCAAGTCTTCCGCTTTATGGATTGGTTGCGTACGAACGGCGCTACTATCAGCTCCTGGTCGGATCGAACGCCAGGTGACTACTATTCTCAAAGTCAGTCTAACGGCGTAGCCTGGGAGTATATCGTCGAACTCTGCAACTTGTTAGAAAAGGATCCTTGGATATGTATTCCGCATCGAGCAGACGACAACTACATCAGTGAGTTAGCTCAGTTTCTGGATGAAAACCTGGCCGAGGATTTAACCCTATACCTGGAGTACAGCAATGAGGTCTGGAATGGGCAATTCTTACAAAATTCAGAGGCAGCTCAGTTTGCAGCTGATCTAGGTTATACCGGTGAATCCTGGGAGCGAACCTGGAAGTATACCGCAAAACGCTCTGCGGATATCTTTCGTCTGTTTTCCGAAGTTTTTGAGGACGAACGCCTTGTCAAGATCATTCCGAGTCAGGCGGCGAATAGCTGGCTTAGTAATCAGATCATCACTTTTTTCAATGACCCGTTTTACAACCCCAGCGAAGAATCAGCGGATGCTTTGGCAATCGCGCCCTACTTTGCTGGTCGAGTGGCCAACGATATTGTAGACGAAGGACTTGTTGCATCTATTACTACAGCTGAGATAATTGAGCGCATGGAGAATAGCTTGGAAGAAAGCTACAATTGGATGTCCGCTAATGCAGAAGTTGCCAACCAACACGCCTTACGCCTGATGACCTATGAGGGTGGACAGCACCTGGTCGGTACGGGGGCGAGTGTCAACAATGATGCGCTAACAGAAAAACTGGTAACGGCTAACCGAGATGCTGCCATGCAGGACCTCTACTGCCAGTATTTTGACCACTGGTACGAAACCCATGGTGATCTCTTCGCGAACTTTTCCTCGCATTATCGGGCGAATCGTTACGGTAGTTGGGGGATAAAAGAAACGATGCAGGATGTAGAAAACCCCAAATACCTAGGGCTGCAGGAATGTGTCGTTTCGTATAACTTCGAAGTAACCGGGGTGGGAGAGGCGCTCCAGAACGATCAATACACCATCTTTCCTAATCCGAGCCAAGACATAATTAGGGTTTCCCAAGTCGATGGTTCAGAATCAGTACTTCATTTGACACTGGTAGATGCCTTTGGGCGAGTAGTGCGTCAGACCAGGCCGGGATCCCAATCGCTTTCTGTAGTTGGTCTAGCAGCCGGTTGGTATGTCCTACTCATAGACGATACACAACGCGAATCTCGCGCAAGAAAACGAGTGCTGGTGTTAGAGTAATGCTTTTCTAAACCTGATGTTCCGATAAAGAAAAAGGGTAGAAGAACATGGCGTCCTTCTACCCTATATGTATTTATTGAGACGAGTATTAGTCTACTCGCTTAATTTCTCCAGACTTAACGCGAGCCATGTAGTCTTTCAATGCGCGACGCACGTTCGGCATCAGGATGTAAAGACCTGCTACGTTAGGGAAACACATGGCAAAGATCATCGCATCACCAAAGTTGAATACTGCGTTGGCAGAGATAGCAGAACCAACTACTACGAATACGCAGAATAGAATTTGGTAGATCAACTCATTCATCTTGCTCTCACCGAATAGGTAGGTCCATGCCTTAAGGCCGTAGTAAGACCATGATACCATGGTAGAAAGTGCGAAAAGAATTACTGCTACACTCAATACTACCGGGAACCAAGACATTACAGATTCGAAGGCAGCAGAAGTAACGTCAATCTGTGCGATGGACTGATCGTTCAAACCATTGAAGGCCCACTCAGCACCGTTGCCACCATAGTTAGTGATAACAATAACAAGAGCAGTCATGGTACAAATCACAACAGTATCGATAAATGGCTCTAAAAGTGCTACAATACCCTCACTGATTGGCTCGTCCGTCTTGGCCGCAGAGTGAGCAATTGAAGCAGAACCTACACCAGCCTCGTTAGAGAAGGCTGCTCGGCGGAAACCTTGGATCAATACACCAACAATACCACCATAAAGTGCATCTGCGTTGAATGCGCCATCGATGATTGTGCCGAAGGCAGCAGGGATCTCAGTAACGTGAGCTCCCAATACGATCAATGCACCCAGGATATAAATACCTACCATGAAAGGAACGATCTTATCGGTCACTTTCACAATACTCTTGATACCTCCAATAATAGTAACACCGATCAGGACCGCCATTACCAAACCAAAGATCCAACCTTGGCCACTGAAGAAGGAGCCGTCGCCACCAGTAACAGTGATCAATTGGTTAGTAGCTTGGTTGATCTGAACCATGTTACCACCACCAAAACTACCACCGATACAAGCTATAGCGAATAGTACAGCCAGTACCTTACCGACTACACCCCAGGATCCACCTTTCTCTTTGAAACCCTTGTCGAGATAGTACATCGGACCACCAGATACGGTACCGTCAGGGTTGATGTTACGATACATCAGACCAAGAGATACTTCCGTAAACTTGGAAGCCATACCTAAAAGACCTGCGAGGATCATCCAGAAGGTAGCACCAGCACCACCAATACCGACAGCCAAAGCTACACCGGCAATGTTACCAACACCTACTGTTCCAGATAGGGCAGCAGTGAGGGCCTGGAAATGCGAAACTTCACCCTGGTCGTTAGGGTCGTCATATTTACCGCGAACAACATCTATGGCGTGGCGGAAGCCTTTAAACTGTACAAAGCCCATGTATACAGTAAAGATCGTTGCACCAACGATCAGCCATACTAGTACAAATGGAATTGTGTAATCGCCAAAAGAAACGGTAAAAAAGATAACTGATTCAACCGCTGTAGTGATAGGCTCGAAAAAAGAATTGATCTTATCATCAATTGTTTCAGCGGCTTGTGCTTGGGCCTCTTGCGCGAAGGCTAAGAACGGTAAAACTAAAGTAGCAAGTAAGGCCAGTACAGTCTTCTTCATCTGTGGTTTTTCTGATTCAAGGAATGTCGTGAGGAGCTCGTATAGTCTCCTTATGACTCATTAAGACCCGGGAAGGTATTGGTTTCCCAGCAGTCGCCAAAATTATATTCGGCAAAATTTATGGGCTTGGGTGAATTGGAAGTGAATGCTTAACTTTCCGCTCGGTTTACAGTTTAGTGTATATTCTGGCTCCGATAGTGGTACCCAATGTCTTATTGCCAGGTAGACGCTTAAATGATTTTCCCTTGCATCAACAATCAGAAGCAACACTACTCGAGGATTTGCAAAATGGCAAAGAAGAGGCTCTAGATAGCCTGTTCCGCGCGCATTATGGATTTCTGTGTCAAGTGGTGTTTCGAATGATCAATGATCGGAATCTCGCCGAAGATTTGGTGCAGGAGGTTTTTTATGAACTGTGGCGTAAACGCGAAAAGGTTCGGATTCAACAATCTATCCGGGCTTATTTGAAAAGGTCCGCGGTGAATCGTACCCTTAATTTTATCCGTGATCAGAAGTTGGTTGTGGATGATGAATCAGCAATTCCTAGGGAACTAGCTTCTTCGGAAGCAGGAGCTATCCAGCAACTGCAGGCTGAGGAACTGCAACAACAGATTCACGCTGCTATTGGTGCTTTACCCGAGCGCTGCCGAATCGTGTTTAGCTTGAGCCGATTTGAACAGATGAGCAACCAGCAAATTGCGGATGAATTGGACATCAGTGTGAAGACAGTGGAGAACCAAATGACCAAAGCATTGCGGTTTTTGCGCGAAAAGCTGACCCCCTACATCGGAGTAGGAATTTTAGGCTTTTTGTGTTGGATATCTGCTATTGTAAGCTAGCCGACACCCCGTGAATAGGGGGAAAGGCTTACTTTAGTGTCTGTACAAGTGGAACGGCAGATTAAATGCCTGCCTTTTTTGCTTGAATACGTACGTCTGGAATGAAAAGAAATAAAGAAAACACACTAGACAACTGGGAAAAACTGCGCCAAGGTGCCGGGACGGATGGTAAGCATCCGTTGGGTAGCATCTGGGATGGTAGTGCTTCTTACGGAGAAGATTTCCAGCCTGATGTGGAAGCGGGTCTGAAACGTCTGAAGGGACGTATCCAGGCTGATGCTCAACCTGCACGGGTGGTAAGCCTTTCTTCGCGCTTCGGTTGGCTCATGCGAGCAGCGGCAGTAGCCGTTCTAGCTGTAGTTGCTGTGAGTATATACTCGTACATCTCTGAAAAACCTCAAGCGGGTACTTGGACTACCGTCGCTACTGCGGCTGATGAAGTTCGAGAAGTGATTCTACCGGATGGTTCGGTAGTGAGCCTGAATGAGCAAACGCGTCTTTCCTATAATACAGATATCAATAGCGCCGATACCCGTAGCATTCAGCTAGAAGGGGAGGCCTTTTTTGATGTGAAGCGTCGTCCGGAACAACCTTTCGTAATTCTCACACAACGTGCAGAAGTAAAGGTATTGGGAACTAGCTTCAATGTCCGCGCTTTGGCCGGAAGCCAACGAACCGAGGTAGAAGTGACTAGTGGTAAAGTAGCTGTTCGTGGTCTGGAGACACAAGAGGAAACTGTGATTCTGGAAGCCAATGACGCTGTGGTTGTTGATTCTGATTATCAAGTCTACACTGAGGATGACTCACCGTTGAACAGTAATGCCTGGCGTACCGGTGAGCTTCGTTTCCGCGCAAGTGACTTAGCTTCAGCTTTGTATATTATTGAGCGTACCTACGATGTCGATCTTCAATGGGAGGATGCGGCAATTCAAGATTGTACGATCACTGGTAACTGGAGTACGGAAAGTTTTGCTGATGTCTTATTGTTGTTAGAAGGGATAACGGGTATGAAAATCAGTAACTTGGGCGGAAATGCATACCAGTTAAGCGGATCCTGCCAGTAGGCTTGCTTGGCGCTATTCCTCATTAACCTTATCTTTGGTTATTGACGGCAAATAGCGCTTAGTAGATGAAAAAATCCCTCCTCATACTTGGCTTGTTTCTTGCGAGCTGCACCTTGGTGTGGGGGCAGGACGTGCTCAAACAACGCGTCGACCTTCAAATTTCTAATGCTAGTTTTCAAGAAGTACTCTATCAACTGATTGAGGATCAGGGAGCTCGCATCAGCTTCCGTAATGAGCTATTGCCTGCCGGAACTTATTCCTTCAACATTAGTGAGCAGTCACTTCGTAGAGTTCTCGATGAGATTCTGGAAGGAACAGGCTTGATCTACAGGCCCATTGGTGATCAAGTGATCTTGATTCCTCGACCGGCAGAATCCGTCGAACAATACTATACTATAAGTGGATTTGTTTCTGATGCCGCTACCGGCGAAAGCCTGATCGGTGCTAACGTCATCGACCTATACTCCCAGCAGGGAACCGTAAGTAATGAATACGGATTCTTTAGCTTGAGCCTGCCACGAGGCTATGTCGATGTACGCATCTCTTACCTCGGTTACGAGAACACGCAGGTCGCATTAGAATTAACGGAAAATAAGCTCTATAAACTACCGCTAGAAGGGAGTATTACGCTTAACGAGGTGGTGGTTTATCCGCGCGACACAAGCGCTAACCCGATTGGTGGGCTAGCCACTGGCGAGCTCATCGGACTCCGAGAAACGCAGCTACTCCCCAGTCTTGCAGGAGAACCAGACGTCATTCGAACAGCACTTCTCTTACCAGGGGTTACCAGTGGTGCTGATGGTGCCGAAGGTATGCAGGTGCGGGGCGGCGATGCTGGGCAAAATTTGGTTTTGCTCGATGGCGTACCAGTTTATTACGTAAACCACGGTATTGGGCTATTTTCCATATTCAATACGAGTACGGTTCGTTCTGCTCAGCTGTTCCGGGCAGGTTTTCCTGCGCGTTATGGCGGGCGCTTATCTAGTGTATTGGATATTCGTACCAAAGAGGGCAATAGGCAAAGAACTAGTGGTACTGCTGAGGCTGGCTTGCTAACTACACGCTTTAGCTTAGAAGGGCCCGTCGTGAAAGACAAATCTTCTTTTCTCCTTTCCGGCCGGTGGTCTTTTGTGCACTTGTTACTAGAGGAGCAGTCTCGACGCTATAAGCGGCAACGAGGACGAGATGGATCATCGGATTACCGTTTTTATGATATCAATGCTAAGTTCAATTACGAGTTCTCTACACGAGACCGTATATATCTAAGTCTATATCGTGGTCGAGATACCTACGATGACTTAACAACCAGTTCGAATTTGCTCAGTGTTTTGGATGGTAGCGGAACTCCGCAACTGATTGGCGTGGATCAGTCGTATGGAGAGGGACTCAATTGGGTGAATACAGTGGGAAGCTTACGTTGGAATCACTTATTCAGTGATCAGCTTTTTGCGAACTTCAGTCTTACCTACAGCCGCCTTGATCAAGAATCTTACTACAACCTAGAGGATATAATTTCCAATATTACGGTAGGTCAAAGCGACAGCTTACAAATTCAGGGTTTGTTCCAATCGGGAATCGAAGATCTAGGTTTCAAAGCGGATTGGCAGTGGATTCTGAATCCGCGCCAACAGTTTCGCTTTGGTGTTGGAGCCAACCGAAGAATATTCAATCCAGGAGCTTTAATTGTCGACGAGCCCTTTTTAGGCGAGGATGCTTTTGAAAACAATGAGGTGAATACCACTGAGTTCAATGCCTATTTGGAAGGGCAAGGGCGTCTGGGAAGTTACTGGAAGTGGAATGCGGGCCTTCATACTGCTTGGTGGTATGTGCGATCTACTGGACATCCGTCTCTTCAACCACGCTTCAGTCTCATGTACGATCCAGAAAATCGCTGGAGTCTTACTTTGTCTGCTAGTCGTATGGTGCAGAATCTGCACTTTTTGCGAAACACAACGGTCAATCTACCTACCGAAATTTGGGTGCCAAGTACCGAACAGATACAACCGGCAGAAGCATGGATGGGTAACTTGGGGTACCGCTTTGAGATTAACCCTACCTGGGAGCTTCAGGCGGATGTGTACTACAAGAAGATGGATAGAGTCTTGGCCTTTTTGGAAGGAACAGAAGGTTTTGAGGATTGGGAAGAAAATGTGGTGGCTGGTGAAGGTGAAGCTTATGGCACAGAGTGGCAACTCCGTAAACGCCAAGGTCGCCTGACCGGCTGGTTGAGTTACACGCTGTCAAAGTCGGTCCGTCAATTTGATGAGTTAAACCTCGGTCGGGTCTACCCGTTTCGATATGACCGTCGCCATAACCTGCAGCTGGCGGGTATTTTTAAAGTTTCTCCGAAGGTGCATATCTCTGCCACTTGGGGGTACGCTTCTGGCTTTGCACTGACGCTACCTTTGGTCAAGTTTATATCGCTTTTGCCGGGCGAAGTTATTCCTGCAGATGGAATACCTGAAGTGCTTGATCCCCAGAGTAAGAACAATGTTCGGATGCCACCTTACCATCGGCTTGATATTAATGTGCACTACGAATGGCAAAAAGGAGAACGCTTCCGGCATCATCTTAACATGGGGATATACAACGCGTATAATCGTAATAACCCATTGTACTACGATATCCGTCGGTTTATTGTTAACCAACAGGGCGTCTTGTTTACAAGGTATCAGTTTGTAGAAGTACAGCTCGCACCGATACTCCCCATCCTCAGTTATCAGCTGTCTTTCTAGGCGCTTGCGGCTTGGTTGTCAGGTGCTTCCCACAACTTTGGATATTTGTTTTAGCAATTAATTTGAGTATATTTGGATGCTCAAAAGTTTCAAATCTATGTGGCGTCTACCTCTAATGTGCATATTTGCAGCTATGTTGCTCATGGGAGCAACCTGCGAACGCACCGTAGACTTGGACATCGACGAACCACCTCCACGCCTGGTTGTAAACAGCAGTTTTACGCTTGGTGAGCGAGTAGAAGTGACGGTTTCAAAGAGCCAAAGTATTCTTGATACGGCCTTGCCTGAGTACCTCGCCGATGCTGTGGTAACACTCTATCAAGGAGAAACTTTTCTCGAGCAACTTGAGCTGTTTATAGATCCGGCTCCACGTATCCCTCCGTACTATGTTACGACTTCCTTCAAGCCTGAGGCAGCAACAACCTATACCATTAGGGTAGAAGCTGTAGGTTTTGAAACAGTAGAGGCACGCAGCTTTATTCCGGAGCCAGTGTCCTTATCTGGCTTGCAAGTCTCTGATTTGCGAGAAGGAACTGGGAGTGAATCCTACAGCCGAGAATTCTCTTACCAGATTCAAATCGATTTTGAAGACCCAGAGGACGAAGAGAATTACTACCATCTCAATGTCTTTCAGGAGATATTTGATATCAGCGTCACGCAGAATGGCGACACTGTCGTGCAGAGCCGCAGATTGGAGCGTTTGCCACTAATGACTAACAATAATCGGATCGTTCCAGATATGTTGATCGGTGGGCTCTTGATCAAAGACAAGCCAGCGCCAGAAGATCTTACTTTTGACGTCTCCATTGAAATTGTACCTGAGTTTGAAGCACTAGGAAAGATATACGCCGAACTCCGTACAGTCTCTAAGGAGTACTTCCTCTACTTTACCACCTTTAATCGTCAGCAGAACCAATCTGACGGGCCGTTCAATGATCCGATTATCATCTTCAATAATGTCGAGAACGGTCATGGCTATTTCGCCGGCTACAATACCACACAAGACTCGGTGTTGCTCAGCTTTTAATTCTTATCTTTGCGGCCTCAAATCAAATTAATTCCCGTCGATGGAAGCGGACAAGGATTTGCAGGGAGTGCGTATGTTAGGCCTTAAATTGCCAACAGATCCCCGCTGGGTAAACCTGGCAGAAATGGACCTGGGCGAAATTCTTACCGACCACGCCTATTGTGAACAAAAAGCAGCAACAAGCTGTATCTCTCTCATTCAGGGGTATCCCGAATACGAAGAACTGGTTCGCGAACTTGCTCCGATTGTTACGGAAGAGTGGGGTCATTTCCGATCTGTTCTACGTGAGATGGATAAGCGTGGCCTGAAATTGGGGCGTCAACGTAAAGATCAGTATGTCAATAAGCTGCTGGCTTTTCAACGTAAAGGCGGTTCACGGGAGGATAAACTACTTGAGAAGTTATTGATCTGTGCTTTGATCGAAGCCCGCTCCTGCGAGCGGTTCCGATTAATGAGTTTGCACATTAATGATATGGAGCTGCGTGAGTTTTATCATCGCTTCATGATTTCAGAGGCGGGGCATTATCGCCTCTTCATCGAGCTTGCCCGGAAATATTTTGGGGAAGACCGAGTGAACCCTCGTTGGGAGGAGTACCTACAACGAGAAGCTGAGATCATGGATGAGCTAGAACTACGTGGTGATCGAATGCACTAATTACATTATTCCTTATAATCAATCATTGGATGAAACAATCAATTATTTTGCTGGCCGTAGTGGCTATGCTGTCGGCCTGTGGTGGGTCTGGAAGCGTGCAAGGTAGCAGCGACTTAGCCACTCAAATGGACAGCATTTCTTACGCTTCAGGTAGCTTCCTGGCTGGCCAGCTTGCTGACTTGGGGATAGAAGTGAATGCTGAGCAATTGGGCCAGGGTCTGGCTGATGTCTATGCTGATAATGCATATTTGACTTTGGAAGAAGGCGCTGATCGTCTTCGTGCTTTCCAAATGGACCTACAGTTGCGCCAGGGTGCTCCTTATACAGAAGACGATCCTGCGGGTTTCTCAACGGATACGGTTTGTTATGTTATTGGTTCTGATTTTGCCCGTAACATGGGTGACTTTGATCTTAACTTCAACGAAGGCGCCTTCTTGCAAGGGGCTATGGATGCTGTTGGTGATGCAGAAAGCCTAATTGAAGGCAAAGATGACCAGCTCATGCAGGCTTTGACCCTTAAGATTCAGGAGAAGCAAATGGTATTACAAGCAGAGCAACAAGCAGAAGCTGCAAAGATGGCTGAGGTGTACATCGCCGAAGGTCAAGCTTTTATCGCAGAAAAAGCACAAGAAGCTGGCGTGCAAAGCACGGCTACAGGTTTGCACTATAAGGTCTTGGAGGCAGGGTCTGGCGATAACCCAGGTCCAGTAGACCAAGTGACTGTTCACTACGAAGGTCGTTTGATCGATGGCACCGTATTTGACAGCTCTATTGCTCGTGGTGAGCCTGCTTCTTTTGGTTTGAATCAGGTGATTCCTGGTTGGACTGAAGGTTTGCAACTAATGAAACCTGGAGCGAAGTACCAGTTCTACATTCCACAGGATCTTGCCTATGGTTTGAACTCTCCTCCAGATATCCCTCCTGGTTCTACCCTGATCTTCGATGTAGAATTGATTTCTGTATTGAGTCAGCAATAGTAACACGGATAGGAATTACGGATTCCTCCAATGCCCTGTTAGCCGGATGTGGTTGACAGGGCATTTGTTGTTATAGTCGCACGAAATAGAAAGGGGTGAATGCGCTGGTTAATCCCCCAGGCACTGAAACTGTCTTATGAAAAAGTCCATCTGATGAATGGGATATTCCTCAAAACCGCTACTCCAAAATACGCGGATCAGATCGAGTTCACTGACCTTGAGTAAGTTGATGTAGCCTCGGTCAATAGGGTAGTAGACCGAATAAGTGAGCTCTTGCTTGACGGTGTCGTACTGCCCTCTGTCCATCTGGCCTGCTCGTAGGTTGATGAAGTCACCGTTAAGAAGCTTCAATGTCAGAACACTATTGTGATCAATGAAACCATATGCCTCCTGTGCATTAGGGTAGGCAAAGGTGAAATCTAAGGTCAGGTAGCGGTAACCGCCAACGCTAGATAAATAGGCTTCACAGGCGAGGTATTCCTTCTCCTGTAGGTACGGGCGCAGACGTTCATCCGTATAGGTAAAGAGGAGTTCTGATTCTAAGTCGCGGCGGTAGGAACCTGCTTCCATATCCTGGCCTTCAAAGGCGAAGCTGCACGAACGCCGCGGCGGATTGAGAAGTAGGTCCTCGTAGCTACTCGCTGCGGTATTATCCGTTAGTGGAATGAGCTGAGAATACGGTTGTCCGCTGGCTGCTCGAATACGTGCAGAACGTGCATCCGTCTGTTGCCGGCTGCGGCGATTCTGATTGAACAACTCTACGAATCCTCCCTTTTTGACGAGGTCCTCATCAGCCTGAGCAGCTTGCTGACTTTCATTGAGCTGAATACGGCTTTGCTCCAGGGTTCGGCGAGCTGCGGCAAGCTGTTTGTCGATAATCGCCAGTTGCTCGGGATTATTGCTGCTCTGTCGGCGGCGCTCCTCTAGTCGCTCTAGGTTTCCTTCTGCCTCAGTCAATCGCTGCTGTGCTAGGTTTTGAGCTACGCCAGATAATTGTGAACGGCGCTGAGCAATTTTGAATAGGTCGGCTTGGTTCAGAATGATTTCCCCATCCAAGGGCTCGATATAGCCCTGGAAAACCGGGTATTGAATACTCTCTCCTTCTGCTGGTATATAGGGGTCACCATTGAAGTACTCTATGCGACCGTCAGGGTACACCTTTATCTGTTCTCCATCAATGGTTCGTCTTATTACGGCTTGGGCCGAAAGATGCAGACTCGTACCAAATACGAGTAGCAGGATAAGTAGGGCAGCCTTATTACGGGAGATTTGCATTACATTCAAGCTTTTGGGAGTATATTGGCTATTCGAAGGTACTAACTTCTATGGAAAATCCAGCAGATTGCCCCTCCTCACAAACGTCAACTAGCAGTGGTAGATTGCCAGTTGCTTGTCATTGGTTTTCAAAGCCACAATTGGCTTATACTCTTTGGCTCCTGTTCCTTTATGGTGTTATGGCGCTTACGGCCTGCGATCTTTCGGATTTGGAAGATTCCGTGGAAGGCTTGGTGCAGTCGCCACAATTCGATCCAATCGCAGTTTCTTATCCGCCAACGCCCAGGGATTCTGCTGTCGTAGATGATTACTATGGTTACACGATTGCCGACAATTACCGTTGGTTAGAGCAGGACACGGCGGAGCAAGTACTTGCTTGGAGTAGCGATCAAAATAAGCTAACAAAAGAATATCTCTCTAAGGTTCCATTTTATGATGCGGTACGGGAGCGCTTGGATCAGCTCAAGGCATACTATCGTCGGGGTATTCCTTCGTATCATGGTGATCACTACTACTTTACCTACAATTCCGGCGATTGGCCAAGAGATGCCCTGGCAAGAACTAAGGGCCTGACGGACTCCGTAACAATCGTACTTAATCCGAATAGCTGGGAAGAAGGGACTGCTTTTGAACTTGGGAAATATGCTTTTTCGGCAGATGGCCGCTACCTCGTGTATGAGCAGCATCACAAACTAACTGGTGAGAGCAAACTGAAAGTCGTTGACCTAGAAGAAAGTTTGGCCTTATCGGACGAGCTTCGGGTTCGGGGTGTTTCTACCTTAAGGTGGCATCGTACAGGCTTCTACTATACTTCTTACCCCAGCCCAGATGATGGAAGGCCGCAGTTGTTCCACCGTTTATATTACCATCAACTCGGCACCCCTCAGCGGGAAGATGAGCTGGTATTCGCTGACTACCGCAACCCGGAACGGAGGATCATGGCTTTCCCCGATACGAATACCAACAGCCTGGTATTGGAAATCCGGGGCGATGGGCCAGGAAATGCTGCCTACTATAGACCGCTCGATAGCGATGATCCTTCCTTTGTTCCGTTAATTGAAAACCTGGATTATCGTTTTGAATGGGCCGGAGGCAGTAGCGAGCATTTGCACTTTGTCACGGATCTTGGCGCCGATAAAAGCAGGTTGATTAAGGTCAACAAGGAGCAGCCACAACGCTCTTATTGGGAGACTATAATTCCAGAACGTGGCGACTTAATGGGAAAGGTCTGGCGCTATGCGGATCAATGGATCGTGGACTATTGGAGGGACGCTACCAGCCATGTCCTATTGTTTTCAACAACGGGGCAAGAGCAAAGGCGTTTACATTTACCGGAACCAGGAACGATTACTGCGTTCAGTGCCGGTAAAACCAGTCAAGAGCTATTCTTTGGTTTTACTTCCTATTTGCGTCCGGAGACGGTTTATCGCCTGGATGCCGGAAGTTACCGCTCGGCGCTTTTATACAGTCCGCACCCGTCCTTTACTGCAGAAAAATATACTCTCCGTCAGGAGTGGGTTACGGCCTATGACAATACGCCTATTCCTATCTTCATACTGCACCAAAAAGAAAATCCGCTTAGTCAACCGAAATTTACACTTCTTGTCAATGCCCAGCACGAGCAAGATGCGCAGATGCCACATTGGAACGCTACTGGCCATTACCTTATCCCTGCCGTTTTAGAGCAGGGGGGCGTTGTTGTTGTTGCTAACCTTCGTGGCAGTAGTGGTTTTGGTCGCCGTTGGCAGAATAGCGGACGATTGACCCAACAGCAGCAGAGTTTGGATGACCTTCAGGCCGTTGCCGAATATTTACGAGAGCAGCAGTTTGTAGTGGCAGACCGCTTAGGTGTTTATAGTACAGGAGTAGGAGCCACCTTGGTTGGGGCTACCCTTAATCAGCGCCCGGATTTATTTGCGGCTACCGCCATAGAAGACGGGTGGTATGACCTATTGCGCTATCAACTTTTTGCTGGTGCTGTTCCGAAGTTAGCCCAGTTTGGCAGCGTCCGTGATAGTATACAGAATGATCATTTGTTGAGTTACTCTCCCCTTCAAAACGTGTTGCCGAATAATTTTCCTGCAACATTAGTGGTAGCATCGCAAAATTCTACGCAGGGGGTTCCGTTACATTCCCGTAAATTAGCCGCCGAACTACAAGGTCAGCAGAAAGGAGCCGGCCCCATTCTGCTTTATACCAGGCCATCGAATACACAAGCCGGCGCGGATAAACAGGTGAACACTGGCGCTGCTATATTGTCGTTCCTGTTTTATCAGACCAAAACTAACTGGGAGTAATTCGCCTCTATGCTGGATTTCAATATTGGGTTTCTGAAAATTAGCCTCTGGGATATACTGGACATCGGTATAGTGGCTTACCTGATGTTCCAGTTGTACAAGCTCCTGAAGGGGTCGATTGCCTTCAATATTTTCATCGGCTTACTCTTGCTCTATGTAAGTTGGTTCGTGGTGAATCAGCTCAACATGGACCTGCTGTCCAGTATCCTGGACCAATTTGTGAAGGTGGGTATTATCATATTGATCATCATTTTCCAACCCGAGGTACGCCGATTCTTGCTCTTGCTGGGAAATACCACGCTACGACAACGTTCCAACTTTCTAGACAGAATACTGGATCGAAATGCGATGGCCGGTTCTCAAGAAGAACATCAAGCTGCTCAGGAAGCTATTGGGCAGGCCATCATACGTATGAGTCGGCGTAGGGTAGGGGCCTTGCTCGTCTTTTGCCGCAACTTCAATCTGGAAGGGATTGTCACCAGCGGAGTCGCACTTGATGCACATATATCACAAGCACTATTGGAAAGTGTCTTCGCTAAGGAAAGCCCCTTGCATGATGGCGCGGTGCTCATCGACAACCTCAAGATCCTGGAAGCGAGCGTGATTTTACCCGTCAGTGAACAGACAGAACTTCCAAAAAGCGTGGGCCTGAGACACCGTGCCGCGATTGGTATTACTGAACGGACGAACGTGGTTTCTATCGTCGTTTCGGAAGAGACGGGGGCGATTAGCTTTGCGAAAGGGGATCAGTTAGAACGAAAGTTGTCGGAGGAAAGACTGATGGAAATTTTGCGGGAGTACGTTTGATGATTCGGTGCGTTAATAGAGAAGTTGTCTAAAGTTTTTAGCTAGGCGGGCA
>ENA-UENT01000385-UENT01000385.1-marine-metagenome-genome-assembly--contig:-NODE-385-length-28697-cov-3.299644_pt1 | contig 28697 bp, 24 predicted proteins | sample MGYA00237879_ERZ529330 | MGnify/ENA primary metagenome ERZ529330 (study PRJEB26372, sample SAMN05368345) | marine metagenome | biome: cultured habitat; feature: ocean water; material: water; isolation... | reverse complement strand
CCGGTATTCATTAGCAAACTGGATAAAGGTCTTTTGTGTAAGCTTCTTGAAATACCGGCAAAAGGCGGGGATGGTCATATTGATTTCCTTGGAGATCGTCTCCAACTGAATACTGCCTTGAAAGTTATCTTGCACATACTCGTAGATCTTCTTCATGCGATCTTGATCCTGCGCATTTACTTCTACGGGGAAACTATCTGCATTCAGGATGCTGTATTCCTCGGCTTCGGCTAGCTGCTGCAGTACCTTTAGCAAATGGAGGAGTCGATCAAATGCGGGCATTTCGGCCATGGCAATCAGTTGTTCTCCTACTTCCTTCTTGATTTTACCTTGAAAAGAGAGCCCCAATTTGGCGCGTTCAAACATTTGTTTGATGGCAAACATCTCGGGAATTTGCAGAAAATCGGAACCTAGAAATTCCTCTTTCATCTGAACCACAATCTCTACATGCTTTTCTGGTAATTCTTCGGTAAAGCCAAGGTGAGGTAGATTGGGCCCCAAGAATATCAGGTCGCCATCTTCATAAAAGGAAAAGTGATTGCCGATATGGCGTTTGCCTTTTCCCCCGGAAATATAGACGATTTCATATTCGGGGTGGAAGTGCCACATGGGTACATTGCAGGTTATTCCGCTTTCAAACTTGCGGAACAGGAATGAACTTCCAAATCCCGGTTCTATTCTTTCAAGAGCAGCTTTCATAATGACGTATATTTTTAGACGACCTTTCAAAGGTCTGTTCTTTCTCTTTTTGTGAATGACTTTAACGACTGATGCGGCAACTTATTTTGCGGACCATCCTCTATGAGCTCCATCTTCAAATCTTGCCTGCATTATCAAGTTTATTATACACTAAATTAACGTAGAAAGTTCAATTGAAGGGTGTAGGTGTTAATATAGCATTATTATTGGCGAAAATTGTCGCAAATAGAATGCCAATGATTAGGGATAGCTAGGATAGGTTGGGAAGGGGAGGGTAAAAGGAGAAATAAAAAAGGGGGCTCAATCCGAGCCCCCTTTTTTATTGAAACTATAGTATTGCCGTTTAGATATTGGTTACGATCTTGAAGATACGGCTCCAATCTTTTGAGGAGAACCAAACGATTAATGGTTTTCCAACGATGTGATCTTCTGGAACATAACCCCAAACTCGAGAATCCTCAGAGTTGTGGCGGTTATCTCCCATCATCCAGTAATAGTTCTGTTCAAACGTATAGCTAGTAGCTCTTTCTCCATCGATATATACTCCATCCGATTTTATTTCTAGATCATGATCTTCATAAATATCAATGATGCGACGATATAGCGCAATATTATCGATGCCAATATCTACTGTTGCTCCTTTCTTAGGAATCCATATGGGGCCAAAGTCATCCACCGTCCATGCGGGGAAGTTACGAGGATCATGTGGAAAAAGGCTGTACGGATTAGCTTTAGGCCGGAAACTCATGTCCCAAGGTTCAATCTGGATATTTGGATCAAGACTCTGCACTTTCTCACGTTGAGACTCACTTAGAATCATACGGAACCCATTAGGTGGGCGGTAAGCGGCAAAATCTTCAGTTGTGTTGATTCCCCATTCCGCAAAACGAGAAGTATTGATGCTACTAATGCCATCAGGGAAGGTCACCTCATACATGAACTGCATGTTTTCAGGATTCTCCGCAGCTTTCCCGTTCACATATACTTGTCTTTGGCGAATCTCCAAGCTATCCCCCGGTAAACCGATACATCTCTTGATGTAGTGGTCCCGTTTATCAACGGGTCTGGTCACCAAAGGTTTGCGTCCCTGTTTGATCAGTTGATCATAACCTGGGTTGGCTTCTCGTACAGCGCCAAAGCGAACATCTTCAGCAGACCAGGTACGATCGGGGAATACGTAAACACTATCACCAGCCGGGAAATTGAATACGGTAGGGGCATTGTGGGTTACGTCCACCTTACCGAATCGACGAAACTTCAGGTTGGGCTTCTTTAAATAAGACTCCTTATTAATCAATGGAACTCGATTGTGCAAAAGTGGAATCATGGCGATGGTCTTAGGAGTACGCATGCCATAACTGGTCTTACTCACAAAAAGAAAGTCTCCCACCATTAGTGAACCCTCCATAGATGAAGTTGGGATCACGAAGGCTTCGATCAAAAACATCCGGATAAAAGCGGCAGCAAAGACAGCGAATATTACGGCTTCCACCCATTCTCTAGCAGCCGATTTCTTGTACGGGTTACCGGCCTGCAATTTCGATAAGAGACGATCGTTCTTAGCTTCCTTGGCTTGTTCCAACTTCTCCATGTAAGCCTTTTCCGCAGTCAAGGCTGGGCCGATATATTTCTCTTTCTCGGTAAATCCTAAGTAGAAAAAGTAAAAAGGTGTAAAGACCACTGCTACCACACTCTCCCAAAACTTATTCTTGTCAAAGGAGCGGACCATATCAATGGCTAAACCCGCATAAATAAAGAAATTGACAATCGGAAGGAGCATTAATGCCGCGTACCAGGCTGGTCTACCAACCAATTTACACCAAACTACAAAATTAAGCCCGGGAACTAATCCTTTCCATCCTGCTTCACCGGCTTTTTCGAAGACCTTGTATAAACTGATACTGAGTAATACGTAGCCTATAATTAAGAATGTGAGCATAGCCTTGCCTTCTATTTTTCGTATTTTCTGAAAAGATGGGGCAAAGATAAACTTATTTGGAATTTATGGTTGATAATGAATCTACTAAGTCCGCAATTTCATAGACAGGAAGTGGCTTATGCCTTTGCTGGCTTGGAGTTCAGGAGGGAATGGGCAGGTAAAAAACGTTGATTCAGCATCCTTAAATGACAGAGGAGGTGCTAATCTCCATCTGGTTCAACATCTCCTCGGGTGGCAACTCTGACTACCTCTTTTTATATGTAGATACAAAGCGATCCAACCCTCTGCTATTGGAAAGATCACTAGCTAAAATGCTGTCGAAGAAGGAAGATAATACATTATTCTCCTCGGTACTTAGCGTACGGTCTTGATCCAACACTGCCTCGTAATCAGCATAATCGGCTTCAAATGCAGGATACCAATCCATGCTACCGCCTTTGTAGCCAGTAGATGGGCTGGTGGTTTCTCTAGCGTTTAGGATTGATTATGAGGTGGTTAAAGGAAAGGTAGGCTAGTGTGGGTGACGACAAGAGGTCTTTCGTTTTCCCCTTACTAAGGGACAACATCCCCTTCTAAATAAAGCTTTTCCGCCTTGCGTTGGCCACTGACAAAAACCTTTACATATTTTCGGAAATACCCCAGGTCATGGGCATCATAGGTGATCTCAATACTAGCTGTAGAATCAGGTAAGATCGGATCTTCTTGCCAGTCGGCGGCAGTGCAGCCACAGGAGGTGCGTACATTATCGATGACAAAAGGAGTGCCACTGGTATTTTTGAAAGTAAAATGGTGAGTAATCTCAGTCTTGTGACGGATTTCCCCGAAGTCATGCGTCTTGGGGCTCAACCACTCGACTTTACTAGGAGGAGCGGAAAGGAATAGTGAAAACGCGAGTATGGCAGAGATAATTAGCTTCATAAGGTGATATTATCGACAGTGAAATCTTCCCCTTTTTCTACAACATCCCAGGTATGATCGCCCATTAGTCGCACTGTAGCTAGGAATTTATAAGGCATATTTGCGCCCCATTCGGTCGGCCCAACCATAGAAAGCAATTCTTTCCCATCTGCTTTCTGATACAAATGATAATTAAAATTGATGAGGGGAGAGAAGGGAATGTCTGCCAAATAGATTTTCTCAGAAATGGTAACTCTATCTTGAATCTCCTTAGCCTGCTTCGCCAATAATTCAAACTGCTTACGCAGTTGATCTAATTGCATATCCGTTTGCTCATACATGGCGGACACGGCCCGTCCTTTGATGCGCCCTTTATCTTCAGGCTTGATCAAGGCGCCTCCTACGGTGTGGGCGTAGGGGAGCAAATGCGGATTTTCCGCGACTTTGTCCTTATCAATCGGATTTACAGCTGACTTTGATTCTTGCTTTTCCATATTCAATTTCCTCTACTGGGCAAAATTAAAAACTGCCGACATTGTATGCAACAATGCCAGCAGTTCTAAGTTCATTCCCAATGGGGAATCTATTTCTTTACTTCAATTGGAAGCTCGTTGAACCAGCAAGGTAACCCTTGTTATATACTTCAACTTCGTAGTTACCTTTAGCAAAGGTCTGACCAGGCGTCCATCTGATGCTAAGTGATTCGCTAGAACCATTATAATCAGCTTCTTTGGTCATAGTGTAACGGATTTGCTCACCCGTAGCGCTGTTGGTAAAGATACCAGAACCTAGTTCCTCCATCGCTAATGTCTCACCTAGTGGATTGATAATGCGTACGTGGAAGAATTCAGTACCAGGATCAGTTACTGCATTGTCAGTTGTATTGAAGCGTACCTCGATCAATTCAACATTTTTGGCATTGCTCTTCTTAACTGGCTTGCCACTTTTGCGTAGTTTGTAACCAGCAGCGTCGATGTTTTCTACTTTGATCACAGAAGCGATATCAACTTTTTTCGCCAACTGAGCTCTTTCTGTTTCCAAACTCTCTTTCTCGCTTACCAAAATGGCTCTCTCAGAAGTTAATTGAGCAGAATTCATACGCTCACTTTCAAGATCAGAGTTCAAGGTTTGGTTTTGCTCAGTCAATTGAGTGTTATTGGCAGATAACAACTCATTTTCTTCGCGTAGTTGGTTGATTTCTGCCACGTATTGCTCTACCTGAGATTTCAAGTTGGCCATTTCTTTACGGGCAGCTCTATAATTGCGGCTATCGCCTAATAAGCCATCAATTTTGTCTTTCTGTGTTTTTAGCTCTTCCTGTTGTTGTTCAATCAAAGTGTTCAACTCCTCGTTGCTACCTCTCATCTCCTCTAATTCAGAAAGCGCTTCATAATACTGCTTCTCTAACTCGACTTTCAGTTCTTCGGTTTTTTCGAAATCTGCAGTCAACTCCTTCTTAGTATTATTGAGTTGGAAATTTCTTACACCCAAGAATGCACTAAGACCGAGTAGGGCAACAATGATTACTGCTGCAATAGCAATAGTATTATTGTTACTTGGCTTTGGACTTGAACTAGTTGGATTCGAATTTGAACTGTTCGTTGTCATGATTTTTGATTTAATGAATAAATGCGTGTTTACTAAAAATCTTGTGCTACTTAGACTGGGAATAAAACGCAGGTAACGTTTTTTTAATTGTATTTTGCTCTGCAAAGTTACATATACCTACCTTTTTCGCCAACTTTATCAAATTATTTCACATATAGAGATTGGTTCTTATTTGTTTGGTTTACAGTTGTTTATTGGTCGTTTAGTTACTTTGGCTTTGCCATTAGATCAACTTTTTTTGAGAAATTTCAAAAAAAAATAATTGAGCAAAAAAAAATAATATAACTGACCGAAAATTGGCCCCTTTTGTTCCACAAAATGGTTTACGTAGGGCATAATTTCGATCAAAACTCATTGCTTGATGGAATGGTGTAAATGGGAGGAAAATTAGGAAAAAAAGCCAAAATGTAATCTTTTTGGTGAAAAAATATTTGCAAAATAGTTTCATTTTGCGTATATTTGTATAGTAACAAGGATAAAAACAGCATGATTGACAAAGTTACCATTGGAGATGTACTCTTCTTAGATATAGAGACGGTCTCTAATAAACATCATTTTGAAGAGCTAGATCCTGCCTTGCAAGATCTTTGGCGACTAAAGAGTAGACAGATCCTTCGACAATACGACGAAGAGCTTACCACCGAGGAGGTTTCTGCCTTATATCCTGAAAAAGCCGGAATCTATGCGGAGTTTGGTAAGATCGTTTGTATTTCCGTTGGGAGTGTTCGACGAGACAAGGATAGCAAGGAGCTACATGTGCGCTTGAAATCCTTTGCAAGTGATGACGAGGCAGAATTACTACGCGATTTCAGTGAACTGATTCAACAGCATTATAACGATCCTACCCGATATTCCATTTGTGGACATAATATAAAGGAGTTTGATATCCCCTATATCTGCCGGAGAATGGTGATCAACAGTTTGCCATTACCGCGTCCCTTGAACATAGCGGGCAAAAAGCCCTGGGAAACCAAGCACCTTTTAGATACATTGGAACTCTGGAAGTTTGGGGATTACAAACATTACACTTCCTTGAAGCTGTTAGCGGCAATTCTAGGATTCCCGTCTCCAAAGGATGACATCGATGGAAGTGAAGTGGGTAGAGTATATTGGGAAGAGCAAGCTTTGTCCCGAATATCTCGCTATTGTGAAAAGGATGTCTTAGCCACCGTGCAGCTTTTCTTGCGATATCAGCGCAAACCTCTATTGAAGGAAGAGCAAGTTACGCATGTGGAAATGGCTTAGAATGGTTAGTTCCCATCCAACTACTTCCTTACTGGATTAGGGCTACAGAACCGGTATGCTGACGTACCACACCATCTATGAAAGCAATCTCAGCTACAAAAACATAGACACCTGAACCAGCCAATTTACCATTAACGAAACCATCCCATCCGTCGATGTCACTATTGACGGGGATGTTGGTTCGCTCAAACAGGACTTTACCCCATCGGTCAAACACCATTAATTTCTGGATTTCATTTACTGCATTTGAGCGAGCATAAATGGTGAAGAAATCGTTTATCCCATCATTGTTTGGGGAGAAGACATTTGGTGCATATACCGGATAATCCTTACTTACGCGTACTTGAATACTATCTGTGGCAGTACAGCCAAATTCGTTGGTTACTTCTACAGATATCACTTGATCCTCAAGGGGCAAGAGATTGGGGCGGCTACAGGTTTGGCAGTCCAAAACATCTGCTGGTGTCCAATTGTATTGCAGGTTTTGATAGTTCGAAACAACCGATAGCGTTGTGCTTTCACCTAACTCTAAGCTAATATCAGCCCCTAATTCTACTTCTAAAGGCGGCGGCACAGGAATTTCTACGGTTTGAACGGCAGAGCAGCCGAAGCGATCTCTGATCGTAAGTGTATAGCTATTCTTATCTAATTGAGAGAAAAAAGTTTGCTGCTGTGGCGGGAGATCATCCAATTGATACTCATATGGAGGAAAACCATTTCGCACGGATGTAATGGCTATGGTTCCCGTCCCGTCACTTGCACAAGCTGGTGGGGTCACACTGATGTCTGCCATAATATTGGGGTCGGGAACTACGGTCAGATCCAGGGTGACAATACTATCGCAGCCAATGCTAGAAATCAAGCTATCCAAGTAGATCCCACTTTCCGTATAGCTGGAATTCCCAACGGTGTAGGACGATCCACTACAAATGGTATCCGTTATACTGTATTCTAATGGAACCACAATGATAGTCGCGGTTTCCGAGAGTACTCGACATTTATCATTGCTCAAATTCTCGGGAGAGGCAGCCAATTGAAAGCGGTATAGATAGGTGCCACTGGCAAATTGACTGATAACATAGGACAGATCCGATGCATTGGGAATTACGCTCCAGCTTTGCCCATTGTTGGTACTAATTTCCCATTGGATGAAATCCTGGGCAAAAGGAGAGTTAAATACTTCAGCTTGGATAGTTACAGGATCATTATCTAAACAAACAAAGTTGATCCCCACAGGTGTGATTACCGCATCAGGTCCACATGCTCGGAAGGTAATGTTATCTAAAGCTAGATCATTGCCGATGCCCCCAGGTGCATTGTTGCGAATAGACAAGGTTAGGGAGGTAGTGCCGGGATCCGTTACGAAAGTAAATCCATAAGTATTCCAATCATTATTTTGAGGTACATTACCTGTGGTAAAAGCCTCCACTCCATTAATGAAAAAGCTAACATTGGGGAATATATGCCCAGTCACTCCCTGTGCAATTAGATTAGCCACATCAGCGGAAAACTCATACAATGTGTTTTCACACAGCCCAGTGATTTCTTGTCTGTAGAAAACACCTGGAGAAAAGCTGGCATTAACCACCATCATGTAGCCGTCTGGGCTAGAACTATTGTCCTGCAAATTAATCCAGGTCGGGAATAGGCCCGGCCAGGCTCCGGTATTGTTGGTGATCGTATACGAACCGTCCTGAGGAGGGCCGGAGGTGGCATAGGTATAGTCTGGAGCAATCCCTGGATCATTTGGAAGAATATTGGCAGACCCTCTCCCAAAATCACCATCATCAAAAATATTTTCTCCCAGACTTCCTGTACAGGTATCATTCATCATCAAGAACGAAGCTGGCTTCTCTAGTATTCCGTGCTTAGTTTTCGAGGTACTACTGCTGAGCAAGAGGGCTGAAAATAGAATGATCGGGAGTAATGGTAACAAGGGTGACTTCAACTGCATGAATCAGTACGTTTAAAGATATTGGTCATTAGTCCAATATGCCAGGCAACTTAGTTAGTAGATATTTCAAATATAAACATATCTACCACTAGAAGCATCGCATTCCCACAATTTAACCAGTATGAGACAAATAAGTATCAGCTATGTCCTTGCTGCCTAAGCCCTGGGTGACACAGGTTTTAGGTAACCGCTCTGGTCTACTAGTGAATTGATAGCCATCGAAAGCAGATAGAAGTGGTAACTATTCCAGTTCTGAGAATCTCTAGTTTTTCTCTCTAGAACGAGCGATGGCCTCAATCTTTGCAGCAAAGTAGGGGTAATGAGTGATAACTTGATCGAAGGCACTTTTTGACAGTTTATACATGTCGCAGTAGGTTTCAGCGACGATGGAGGCCGTGCGTAGGCGATGAAGAAATAGGGAGATTTCACCAAAGAAGTCGCCATCCGATAAACGCGTTATTTCTTCACCTTCCTGATTAAGGACCGCTACCTCACCGTAAACAATGAAATACATCTCTTCTCCAATTTCTCCAGCTCTAGTGATGGAACTCCCGGGAGTGAAGACTACGGCCTGAAGGTGCAAGGCGATCGATTCGATAAAGGCATCACTGGCCTCTTGGAAAAGGGGAATCTTTTCCAGAATGTCTGTTTTCATTTGCATGGCCACCTGCGTCTTAAGATGTTGCGGGAGAGTGTCCAGGAATTCCTCTTCGTTCAATCCCAGGCGTTTCTGCCATTTATATTGGTAGTATTCCTGAATACCTTCCTGTAGTTCCAGTGGCAAGGGACGGTAACGCATGAATTGGGACAGCCTTTCTATATTCTCCAGATAATGTTGGTTGGCGGGATCTCGCCGATTTAGAAGGTTGGCAATTTGACCAATTAGTAAACTGAAAAAGGCAAAGCCAGTCAGCATCGTAAAGATTGCATAGGCTTTTTCCAAGACATTTTGTGGTACAATGTCTCCATATCCAACAGTAGAAATCGTGGTTAGACTCCAATACAAGGCATTGATATAGTTCTCAGTGGGGCTCAATTCTGGGTCGGGAGTGCGAATCAGCAGCCAGCCACAGCTTATCCAATGGGTCACCAGAAATATAACCAGCACCAGATACATCAGAGAGAATTGCTGTGAAAAGCGTAGGTTCTGAATACGTAATCTTCCCAAGATTAGTCGAACCTTGTACAATTTGGCTAATCGGAGGAGACGAACCACAGAATTGGAAAACAGCCCGAGCGGTAAGGCGGCGAGAATATCAAATATAAGGCCATTCTGGAGGAGGCGCGACTTACTTTTTCCGCTGGTTTTGTACATGGGGTCCAACTGATAATAAGGATACTTATGATCCAACCAAATATCAAATCCAAAGATCAGGGTTAGGAGAACGGTACCCGATAGAAAAAGGTTGTCATTACTACCCGGAAGGGCAAGATGGTAAGGAATATAGACGGCAAGGTGTAGCGTGAAAGCAGTGATCATTAAATCCCAGAGTAGACGAAAATGTCTATGTCGAAAAATGAAGTCCATGCCGTTTTGTGCCATAAGGGTGCTTTTTGCATGCAAAAGAGTCTAGAAGCAAAGATAGAATTGCTGAAGTTTATCCAGCTAGATTTTGCTTCGCACTTAGGTATTTGTTGAAGAGCCGCTATCGGAGCAAGGCATTTCCACCTGAAATTCGCATGAAAAATAGTCCAAAAATTGAGCAGAGCAGAAAAATGTCTTTTTTTTTCAAAAAAATGCGCTGTTCCCGCCCACAGAATTCACCACTAGCTTTGTTCCGCAAATTGAAATTATTCAGGGTTTGCTCCTGTTTTGACCGAGTTCTGTTTCGAGCATTGACTGCTACCCAAATTTAATTTTGCTCAAAGATGTGCTATATTGATATGTTTTCATGTTAAGTCTCTGTTAAGGGTTAATATTGCATTATAACAGATCAATTAAGAGGTAGCTTAATGTAAAAAGTACACTTACCTTTGTATATGTAATCATCACCGGATACCCCTAATAGTAAGAAAGTAAGAGGAAAACTTCATGGAGAGGCAACCTCGATAAAAGATTACTGTACTGACGCCAATGAGGTTCCAAATCAAACAGCTCATTAGTTTCAGTAAATACTGGCCAAACAAGTTTGCGTCAGGTATAACCAAAAGAAAGATAGCTATGAAGAAGGTAATGATTAAATGTGCTTTGACATTATGCTTTTGTATGGGATTGTATTCCCTGGCTTTGGCCAATCCGAACTTGCCCGCAGTTGAAATTGTGGAGGCAAAGTTTGAAAAAAAGATCAGTTTTGAAGCCAAAAGTGTGCGGGGTAAGGCTACTGTATCCTTATTAGACCGGAACGATGTAAGGCTTTACGCACAGACTTGGCAAAATCAGTCTTCGATTGGAAAGATCTTTGACCTGGAAGCATTACCTAACGGTAAATATGTGCTGCTGCTGGAAACGGAGACGAATGAAATCATTCAACCGTTCCGCATCGAAAGAGGAAGGGTCCAGCTAAAGGAAAGGGAAAGAAAAATTCGCTACGTTCCAATCGTGGCGAAGACAGGAGCATACATTAGCGTTTCCTGGCTCAATGATAAGATGAGTAATGTTGAGGTTGAAATTGAAGACTCGACGGGTTCATTGGTGCTGGGAGAGAAGCTCAAAGGAGTGCTGAAAGTGGCACGCCGGTATGATATCAGTAGATTAAAAACGGGGGTCTATTTGGTAAAAGTTAAGACCAAAACCAAGACCTATTACACAGAGATCGACTGGTAACCTAGTTTGAAGTTATAAGTTCTTGATGATATTATATTCCCGTCCCTTTTGGGGGAATTCAAATAATCCATTAGGGGTTCCATAATTTTGTTGAAGGATTTATTTGAAAACCGCGTCATGAGGCGCGGTTTTTTTTTGCCTCATAGCGAGCAGTAAAAGACTATAAGGTAATCGTCACTACGGTTCCTTCACCTTGCGCAGATTGTAACTCTAAATCCCCTTTGTGCAAACGAATAATTTGGCGAGACAAACTCAAGCCAATACCGGAACCTTCTTCTTTAGTGGTAAAGAAGGGAACAAAGATCTGTTCCATCATATCCACGGGAATTCCCTCTCCATTGTCGGATACTCGGAAGATCACCTTGCCATCTGGATGTTTTTGTAGACTGACATCTATAACGGGATCATCGCTTTCCTTCAAGGCATCCGCAGCATTCTTAATCAGGTTGATCAGTACTTGTTCCAATAGATTAGGATCGCCTTGGAAGGTGACAGGAGTGGGGGGAAGGTCAAGACGAAGATCGATCTTTCTCGATTCCAGTTCAGCCATGAACAAGGTCTTCAGCTCTTTCAAGAGCGCATTGCCATTGATCAACTGGAAATTGGGAGGGGGGATCCGGGTGAGACTGCGATAGGTCTCGGTGAAATCAAGCAGTCCTTCACTTCGTTTCTTGATCACTCTAACGGAATTCTTGATCATGTCTATGTAGTCCGGGTCCAATTGATCCTTGTTGGCTACAACATCGTTGATCGTAGAACTTAGAGAGGCGATAGGAGCCACGGAATTCATGATCTCATGGGTCAAGATCCGAATTAATTTCTGGTAGGCCACCAATTCTTGCGCTTCTAGTTCACTTTGGATATTCTGAAAAGAGATGAGTTTTAAGTTTTCTTTATTCAGTATCAGATCAATAGTACGCACGGCGATCTGCATCAATCGGTTGTCAATGTTCAACTTGAGCAATTCTCGATCTCCAGGCTTAAGGTGGGTGACCGCTTCCCAAAGCTGTTCATCGATTTTCTGCAGCCCACTAAGGTTAACTAGGTAAGACTTCCGCAAAAGCCGTTGTAGTGCTTTATTCATCAATACGACCTCTCCATCTTCATCAATACATAGTAGACCTACTTCAACGTGTTCTACGACTGTTTGCAAGAATTGATGATTAGCCTCCTTCTCCGCACGAATATCTCGAAACTTCCTGTTGATTAAATTAAAGCCATCGTGTAGATCACCAAAGGAATCTCCACGGTGACGACCAGACCCAGTGGTGTTGAAATCGTTATACTGGATGCTTTCAAAAAAATTGGCGAGATCTTTATTGGTTTGATCGACGTAGTTGAACAGGTTGACAATCAAAATGATAGACAAGATCACCCCAAAACCGGTAGTTAAATGAAAACCATTGTCAAGACTGAGCGCTATTCCCAGGATCAATAGTAAGAGAATTCCCAGGCGTACGACGATATTAATCTTAAAGTTATATACCACTTTTTAGTTGTCAATATAGGAAATTTCGAGGCTCCTGTCCATACTCTTCGACTAATGATACTTGCGAAGACATCATTTGTTAGTTGATCCTGGAAATAGTTCGGCATCCAGAGCCGATAGAAGGGCACGAGTTAGGCTTTTGGTACTAAGGAAAGGGAAAGCGGTACAGCCATTAATGACTCTACCGCCCAATAATAGTCCAGCTAGTTTTTTGGCTAAGCCATTAAGCATACCATTTAGGTGTTAATCGCGAAGGCCGCTTTTTTTCGTTTTTTCTTTTGCAATTTCTTTATTCTCTCTTTCTTGCTATCGGCTACTTCTCCAGTTTCCGCATACACTTTCAATTCATGGAGCGCAGCTGGCAAGTTTTTTTCGACCGTCTTTTTGATTTTTCCGCCAAATAAGAAACCCATGAAAGGCTTGAGGTGCATGGTGGCATCCATCTTCAGCTTAGATTGCCCAGGCCCTGCTTCTATGACCGTCCAATGGTTGCCCGCAAAGAGCAGGAATTTAGGACCACCTTCCGTCAACTCATATGCTAACTCTCGTTTAGCCCCGTCGAAATGGGTTAGTTTTTCATGAATCTTGTCATAGCCTTTGATGGCGACATGACAGGTTCTTTCACTACAGGTAGCTCCTTCGAATGTTGGCTCGCCAGTTCCTGTGGCGTGGTCGATGCTAGAGAACCAGACGCCTACATTTTCGAATTTTCGGACAATGTTCCAAAGTGAATCTGCGGATACTTCAATAATCTCACTGGTCCTCGTGATCCTGATTTCTTTGTACTTTCTTTTCTTCTGTGCCATGACGGTTGAATTAAAAGTGAAGGTGATAAATAGAAATGTAATGAGGGTACGCATGATTTAGATATTGATTACCCCACAAAGATCAGGAAGCAGGTAGTCGAAGGTTTTCTGCTTTTGTCCAACTATTTTCTAGTTTGGTTCAGGCGGTATTGAGTAGGAGCGAAATTGAATTTTTCTCTGAATGAAGCGGAAAAGGTGGTCACATCTTGAAAGCCTACTTCAAAGGCAATATTCGTTATGGATTGATCTGTAGAAGTGAGTAGCTGTGCCGCAAATTCTAATCTACGTTGCTTTATATAGCGCGCTGGTGTGCTGTTGTAAATCTTTCGAAATTCCCGCTTGAAAGAGGAAAGACTTTTATGGCAGATAAAGGCGAGTTCTTCCATGCTTACCCGACTGAATAGGTTGCTTTCGATCACGGATGTGAAGTGAAGCTTTTCTGGGGTGAAAAGCTCGCGAATAAATTGTTGAGTAACATCCTGTTGTTCTGAGCGCAAAAGGAGCAAGATCAGCTCCTTGATTTTAAGTAAGGCCAATTCCTCGTTCATTAAGGAGGGATTATCAAAGTAGAGGAACAGGCCCTGTATGAATTTGTCGAGGAGTTCATTGCCAATTTGATGCTTCGGGAGCTGGTAGGAGTAGGGTTCTTGCATGAAGGAGGGAGGTTCGTGTTTGTAGATTTCATGTAATACTTCTGGGTAAAAGAAGATTACTATTCCATCCCAATTCCCTTCTTTAAGATGAGCGACATAGTTTCCACATTTCTTGATCAATGCCTGTTGTGGCCCAATCGTCATTGAACCATGCGGATCAAATATTTCATAAGCGCCTTCCACCATGTAAAAGAAGCAAGCCATATCGTCCATACTTCCCGAAACTTCGAATGGTGTTTTGAATTTTGCTCGTTGAAACAATGGTTTCCCTTGAAAACTAAGTACTTTTTGCTCTAGTAACATTTGGTGAAAATAGCTGTTTAGCTTGGTAAGAACTTTCTGAGAAAGTCCAATTGTGAAGATTGGCACTTGTTGACATAAAGGTGTTGCGAAGGTAATGCTCTCAAATATCTCCTTAACTTTGACGTATGAAAACGTGCTTAAACTGTGATGAACCACTGACAGGACCCTTTTGTCATGTCTGTGGACAAAAGGCAAGTACCCGCCAAATCAATTGGAAGACCTTTTTGGAAGACCTCCCAAGGAGTCTGTTCAACTTAGAACATGGGTTTTGGTATACCTTAAAGGAATTAACCCTACGGACTCGTTCGGCCTTGGATGGATATGTAAAAGGTAAGCGAGTGCTATTCTTCAAGCCGATCCAATATGCAATATTAGGCATAACGGTATATACTTTACTGCAAGCATTCAATCCTTTAGATCCTCCCGCAATAGAAGGACTTCGCGAAGAAAATGAGCTGTATGGAACTGGTTATGCCGTTGGGAAATTAATAAAGGATAACTTGAAGTTCTTTTGGTTGCTTGGTATCTTCTTTTATGCGCTTCCTGCCAAGCTGTTATTCCGTAAATACAATTTCACGGAACATATGGTCGTCTGTGCTTATGTATTAGGACATACGGCATTACTAGCATGCTTGTCATTGCCTTTCTATTCGGTGCCTATTATGTTCAACCCCTTTATCTATCTATTTATGGGAGTGATGTACTTCCGACTTTTCAGGGACTCGGTCAATCCTTTAGGTACTTTTGGTGCTGTCATAGGACATCTCCTAATGTGCGTGTTCATCTACTTTGCGCTTCCAATCGCCTACTACTATGTCTTTAATTGAGTCCAAGCTGCTAGCTACACTGCAAGAAAACTGGAGAGAACTGGCGAAGCAGGTAGGTTTGGCGGAGAATCTGATCTCCGAGAGCTGGGCCGAGATTGTTAGGGCTTACCAAAGTGCAGAGCGCTACTATCACGATTTGAACCACATTTCTGATATGCTAATGCTATGGGAGCAACATCGAGCTGATCTGCAGCATCCGAAAATCCTAGCGCTCTGTATCTGGTTCCATGACATCGTATACCAGGTTGACCGGAAGGGCAATGAGCAAAAAAGCGCTGAAAGAGCCCTTCATTATTTAGAACAATCCGAACTTTCTGCTACTGCACTTACTCAAGTTTATCAGTCAATTCTGGCGACACAGGATCATCAACTATCTTTCGATTACCCAGACCTAGCTTACCTTTTAGATTTTGATTTGGCAGTGCTGGGTCGCGATTGGGAACGTTATCTGGAATACACGCATCAGATCAGGAAAGAGTACAGTATTTATCCTGATGAGTTGTATCGACCTGGCCGGCGGAAGGTGCTTGAACACTTTCTTACCCGCGAAAATCTCTATTTCACGGCCTTTGCACAGGAAGAATGGGAGTCTCAAGCCCGTTTTAATCTCAAAATGGAACTTTCTAGCCTGTAAATCCCAATGCGGGAATTTTCCAAAAAACGACAATAACTACCAAAAAATGGGACGGCATGCCCAAAAATAGAAAGATGCCCAAAATGGGGCGCTTCTCCCCCTATCTTTGAAGTGTAATTAAAAACAAAGTCAGTTATCAACTATCAAAAAAGGACTCAAGTGCAGCTTGGGTCACCTGACCATTTTTTGCCTAAAAAAACACAAAGACATGAGAAGCTTAACATTAACAACCATCATTTTCTTCTTCATCACAGCACTTAACGCAACGACTCACAGTACTATTAAAAGCGGAGATTGGGACGATGCTTCAATTTGGAGCACAGGTCAAGTACCTAACATTAGCAGCTGGCCTGGTGACGAGGTGATCATCAACCATAAAGTCGAGGCAGACGGAAACCTGTCCTTCAAACAAGGTGCTTCCATGACCGTGAAGAGCAATGCTTCTTTGGAAATTGATGGATACTTTAAACTAGAAGGTTCCGGAACATTTGTAATCGAAGTTAATGGAGCAGTAGAATGCGAAGAAGTGAAGCACACTGCTTGGGACGGATCTTTGAATGTCAATGGCAACTTAGTAGTGGAGAAAAAGATCAGTATTAGTGGAGTTGCTAAATTTTATACAGATGGTAACATCTACGCCGAAAAAATTGAAGTTAAAGGAAGCGGTGCTTTCGAAAGTAAGGGAGGACTCATCAATATCGAAGACGAATGGAAAATCACTGGGGGAACTGAAGTCAAGATTAGCAATACAGAAATCGTAGTCGAAGAGAAATTTAATCGTACTGGTGGCCCGAATATCACTTTCACCGGGGGAACATTGAGTGTCGGTGAGGATTTCGTTGGAAAAGGCGGTGGGACCATCTGCTTCGACGGAACAGTAGTAACAGTAGGGGATAAGACAGAACTAAAAGGTAGCGTGATTGTAAGTGTTGGCGGTAGAGGATCTTTCACTTCAGATAAAATCAAGATGAGTGGATCAGCTTGCTTGATTGGAAAAGGCTTGGGTGGCTGGTTGAATTGCGAAAGCTTCGAATGTACAGGTAGCGCTTATGTACAATGTGTAGATGACTCTTGCTACTATGATAGTGATAATGGTAACGACATACCAAAACAACTTGACCTAGGTTCTGGCAGCAATACAGTACTACCTGTAGAACTAGTTTACTTTGATGCAGAAATAGAAGCGGATGGAATGCTAGTTGTAAGCTGGGCAACAGCAGTAGAGATCAACAATGACTTCTTTACTATCGAAATGTCCTTGGACGGTAGAGATTGGACAGCAATGGACGAAGTAATTGGCGCAGGAAACTCTGATGTAGAGATTTCATACAAATGGACAGAGGAAAACATGTCAGTGGAAGGAACAGCTTACTTCCGCCTTAAGCAAACAGACTTTGACGGCACCTTTACTTACTCTGAAATCGAATCTGTAGAATTCGCATCTTCTGAGAGAGCAGCTCTTGAAGTAAATGTTTATCCAAATCCAGCTACCGAATATGTAATGATCGAGGGTTTAGCAGCAGATGCAACTCCACAGATCATGTTGATCAACATGCAAGGGCAAAACATCAAAGTATTATCCACTGATCAGGGACAAAGCACAAGAGTAGATATCCCAACTCACCTACCTGCCGGAACTTATGGCTTAGTGATTCAAAACGGCAGCACGGTACAAACAAAGCAGTTGGTGATCCAATAGTAAAAACCGATAAAAGAAATAGGGTTATTATGAGTTAGGCAATATGATAGTTGAATTAAGCTTCTCGAGGGCCTCGGAATTTGTTCCGGGGCCTTCCTTTTTTGTGGGAATATGGAATTTCCCTATATTACTTGGGAGAAGTCGTTAGTGCAGAACGTGCAGATACTGGCTTTTCCTCACCCCACTGAACTTCACGGACACATAACCAACTTGACATGTTTATCATTGAAACCTATCCTGTAGCAGTATTCTTCTGCATTATTACCATGTTGTGCTGGGGCTCTTGGGCCAACACACAGAAATTAGCCGCAAGTACCTGGCGTTTCGAACTCTTTTATTGGGACTACGTAATCGGCATCGTACTTCTATCCGGCTTATTCGCTTTGACGATGGGAAGTATGGGAGAGGCAGGTCGTAGTTTTATTCCTGATCTTCAACAGGCCTCTTCGGACAATATTGGATCGGCCATCTTGGGCGGCGTACTGTTTAATGCTGCCAATATCTTGCTAGTAGCAGCGATTGCTATTGCAGGGATGTCCGTTGCTTTCCCTGTCGGTATTGGACTTGCGCTAGTGATCGGCGTGATCGTGAACTATATCGATGCGCCTGTGGGTGACGTCACGACCCTATTTGCTGGTGTTGGACTAATCGTTGTAGCCATTCTGTTGAATGCCGGCGCCTATCGCAAGATGTCCAGCAGCACGGGCAATGTCTCTACTAAAGGCCTGGTCTTATCGGTGGTTGCTGGTTGTTTGATGGGTTTATTCTATAAATATGTAGCCAATGCTATGTTCCCTGATTTTACTCAGCCTATTGCTGGTAAACTCAGTCCTTATACTGCCGTTTTCTTATTCTCCTTGGGTATCCTGGTCAGTAATTTTGTGTTCAATACCGCCTTAATGTATAAACCCTTTACAGGCACTCCAGTCAGCTATGGGGATTACTTTAAGGGCAATATGAGAACACATTTGACGGGCGTCTTGGGAGGAATCATTTGGTGTGTCGGGATGTCTTTTAGCATCATTGCTTCTGATAAAGCGGGTCCGGCTATTTCCTATGGTTTAGGTCAAGGGGCCACAATCGTTGCTGCGCTTTGGGGTATTTACATTTGGAAAGAATTCAAGGACGCTCCGGCAGGAGTTCCCCGTTTACTGAATATCATGTTACTGTGTTATGTCGTGGGCTTAGGTCTCATTATTGCTGCCCGCTAACCGAAATAGTATGAAGCAATTAAAGTTCTTGCAACCACAGCCTACTCCCTTTACTTATGAGGAGTGGAAGACTCAACCTTTCCATGAACGTCTCCGGATGCTTTGTGTAGCTTGGGCTACGCAAGGTTATGGTTCGCCTTCCTCTATCTACGTTTTTTACCTGTTGAAGATTGGTTTTTACGCCTTTATGTGGGGATTCTTCTGCTCCTTCAATGATGCCCTGGGAGGGTGGGGGACAGTAGAAACTTGGTGGTTCAATGTGGAAGCGATTCAGATCGCTGTTATCTGGAGTATCCTCTTTGAAATACTGGGTCTTGGATGTGGAAGTGGAGCTTTAACTGGAAGATATATGCCGCCTTTTGGAGGTTTTCTATATTGGTTACGACCGGGTACCATTAAGCTACCCTTTTTCCCAAAAGCACCCCTTATTGGTGGAGATACGCGCAATTGGTTAGATGTACTCCTGTACTTGGGCTTGTTGGTGTCTTTAGTTAGAGCCCTGGTAGCCCCAGAGATTACCGTGGAGCATGTCCTACCCATTGTCATACTATTGCCCGTTTTGGGGGTTATTGATAAAACGCTGTATTTGGCTGCTCGGTCAGAACATTATCTGATAGCCTTGGCATGTTTCCTCTTTCCTGCTGATACTTTACCTGCTTTAAAGATTGTTTGGTTAGCCATTTGGTGGGGAGCTGCCACCTCCAAATTGAATTTGCACTTCCCTGGGGTAGTGAATGTGATGATCAGCAATCATGCGGTGTTACGTTTTAAGTGGTTAAGAAAGAAGTTATACAAAAATTACCCCAATGATCTCCGCCCCAGTACTTTATCTGCGGTGCTAGCGCATCTGGGTACAGCGACGGAATATATGTTTCCTTTGGTACTACTGATGAGCACGGGGGGAGACGTGACCACAGCTACTTTGATTGTCATGTTTTGCTTCCATCTATATATCACCTCGAGTATCCCGATGGGGGTACCGTTGGAGTGGAACGTGATCATGGTGTATGGTGCTTTTGTGTTATTTGGTGCCAATGCTGATGTTTGGGCTTTCAGTGTTCAGGATCCCATTCTGATTACTATACTGGCTGGTTCGCTATTGTTACTTCCTATCTTGGGCAATTTGTTTCCGGAGCGAATCTCTTTTCTATTATCCATGCGTTACTATGCAGGAAATTGGGCTTACAGTGCCTGGTTGTTCAAGGGAGATGCCGAAGATAAATTGGATGATCATATCAAGAAGGTGAGCCAAACCGTGGGCAAGCAATTGGATGGTTTTTATGAAAAGAGTGTATCCGAATTGCTCATCAGCAAGGTAATTGCCTTTAGGCATATGCATCTGCACGGCAGAGCTCTACACGAACTGCTTCCCAAAGCTGTAGACAATATCGAGGATTACACCTACCGAGATGGCGAATTGGTGGCAGGCGTAGTACTAGGTTGGAACTTCGGAGATGGGCACTTACATGGAACTCAATTGCTTTCCTCTATTCAGGAACGCTGTCAATTTGAGTCTGGGGAATTACGCTGTGTGATGGTCGAATCTCAGCCCCTTTTCAAGCCCTACATGGCTTGGAAGATCGTAGATGCCAAGGATGGCGTCATCGAAACGGGGAGGGCCAATGTAAAGGCTCTGCTGGACCTACAACCCTGGCCTACGAGCTAATAATAGGTTGTTTGTTGTGTGTCCCCACCAACAAACAAAGCCACGTCATTGCGAGCCGCCTTGGTTATAGTCGCTATTACTCAAACCATTTTCACCCCATCCTGTTAGAAGACTATCATGCATAACAAATACGATGCCGTAGTAGTAGGCGCTGGCCCCAATGGACTTTCTGCAGCCATAGCCCTGGCGCAAAGCGGAGAGAAAACCTTGCTTATTGAAGGGGCAGCATCGGTAGGAGGGGGGACTCGAACCGATGAACTTACGCTACCTGGCTTTCATCATGATTTCTGCTCCGCGGTTCATCCTACCGGTATATTATCTCCCTTCTGGCAACAATTACCTTTGAATCAATTCGGCTTAGAATGGATTCCTGCCAAAGCCTCCGTTGCGCACCCTTTGGACGAGGAGGAAGCTGTTCTACTTACTCAATCTGTGGAAGAAACCATGACCAACCTTGGACCGGATGGAGCGGCTTGGGCGAGCATGGTCAGGCCCTTCGTTCGGCGAGCTGATGAGTTACTGGCTGATAGCCTCAAACCTTTAGGCATCCCAAAATCACCTTTTCTACTAGCAAGATTTGGAATAAAGGCCTTGTGGCCAGCCACCACCTTAGCCAAATGGTCCTTTAAAGGGCAACGGGCTCGCGCCTTGTTTGCCGGTTGTGCGGCTCATAGTGTGTTACCATTGGATATGCCATTTAGTTCAGCTATTGGGTTAATGTTTGCTGTGATGGGGCATGTAGAGAATTGGCCAGTAGCTAAAGGTGGGTCGCAAGCCATAGCACAGGCCCTAGCGTCTTATTTCGAATCATTGGGAGGCGAAATAGTAGTCAATACTTGGATTAAAAGTTTTGATCAATTGCCGGAAGCCAAGCGCTATTTCTTCGATACGGATCCTAAACAGCTAGCAAGTATTGCAGCAGCAGAACTCCCCGCTTCCTATCGTCGAAGATTGCGGAGCTATAATTATGGACCAGGAGTTTTCAAGCTGGATTATGCCTTGAACGGTTCGATTCCGTGGCGAGACCCGCGATGCCTGCAGGCTTCCACGGTGCATGTGGGCGGCACTTTAGCAGAAATAGCTGCTAGCGAGAAAGACGCCTGGAAAGGTAGAGCTTCTGATCGTCCTTTCATTATGGTTTGTCAGCAAAGTGAATTCGATACTGGGCGTGCTCCGGAAGGTCAGCATACTGGCTATGCCTATTGCCATGTCCCACAAGCTTCTAAGAGAGATTGGACGCCCTATATTGAAGATCAAATTGAGCGTTTTGCACCAGGTTTTAAAGATTTGATATTAGCCAGAAAAACCACAACACCCCAGGATTTTCAGTCTTATAATCCCAACTACGTCGGTGGAGCCATCACCGGCGGAGCAGCAGATATCACGCAACTATTTACTCGCCCAGTCGCCCGCATTAATCCCTATTCCACGCCTAATCCGAAGATCTTCATTTGTTCGGCATCTACACCGCCCGGAGGAGGAGTCCATGGGATGTGTGGATATCATGCAGTGAGATTGGCTTTAAGGAACTAACCCAATTTGAGTTATTGCACCAACCACTCTTTGAAGGGGGTAACTTTAAGTCGGCTGACCACTGGAAACTCCGTTAATTTTACTTTCAGTTGCAGTACAATTTTTCTTTTGAAGTAAGGCTCAAAAGAGACAATAGCTTCCCTGCTGATCAGCATTTGCCGATTGATTCGAAAGAATTGCTGTGGATTACAAACAGATTCGATGTATTCGAGTTTCTTAAACAACGGCAACTTTTCGCCCGAGAAGGTATACAGGTATACTGTTTCGTGTTCGACAGAAAAAAGGGCCACTTCCTCCACGCGTTTGATAATGGTTTTTTCCCTGAATTGAGTAAGAAAACTCTTCTGATACTGTTTTTTTTCTTCGGTGTTGAAGTTGATAGGGGAGACGGGGCTGCTTGGAAGATTATGGAGTAGACGCTTATATTTTTGTAAGGCGGCGTGAATCTCTTCCTCTTTGAAGGGCTTTAAGACATAATCAATCCCATTATTTTTAATGGCCTGCAGAGTATATTCATCATAGGCAGTGCAAAAGACAATCGGTTTGACAACGTCAACGTGCTTAAAGATTTCGAAGCTTTTTCCGTCTGCGAGTTGAATGTCGAAGAATAGCAGGTCAATATTTTTTTGATACTTACTCAGATATTCCACGGTGTCCAATACGGACTCTTGTTTTTCCAGCACGATAAAGTCTGGGTCCTGCTCAATGATTTCCTGCAAAAGCGAGGCGGTATGTGATTCGTCTTCAACGATTAGTACATTCATCTCCTAGATCAGTTTTAGTTTAACGCGGAATTCGTCATTACTCTCTTCTACAATGATACCTGCCTCTATATCCATCAATCTATATCTCTTTCTTAGAAAAGAAAGGCCATATCCAGAGCTTTCTTCATCGCCCAGCTTGGGCTGGATATTGTTGCGCACCATAACATAAAGATCATCCGTCGTCTCAATATGGATGCTCAGTGGTCTTTTAGAACTCATGCTATTGTGCTTGAAGCAATTTTCTACTACTACCTGTAGGGCTAAAGTTGGAATTTGCTTGTCATGAAGTGCTTCGTCTATGTTTAATTCAACATGGGTGGCCTCTTCATTACGACTTTTCATTAAAAATAGATAGGACTGGAGAACGGCGAGTTCCTGCGAGAGACTCAATGTAGTATTTTGGTTGTGTTTCAAGGTCTGCCGGTAGAAATCGGACAAGCTCATGATAAATTTCTCGGAATTATCGTGCTGTTGGCGCACCATAGATCGTAAGGTATTCAAAGAATTGAACAGGAAATGGGGATCAATTTGAGCTTGTAAGACCTTCAGCTGGGTTCGGTAATTTTCCGTCTGGATTTGTTCTTTCTCTAACAATAAGCGGGAGATCCTTTCCTGTGACTTCAAGGCATACTGTATAGCTAGAAACAATATCACGCTCAATAATATACGAATGAAATTAAAGCCTCTAAGTTCGTAGCCACTGTCTAAGGCTAGATACAAAAAACTACTAACCAGTCCTACCATACCTATAATCATCAGGAGGAGTAAAAGTCGACGTTGGGGGTTCGCCCTGATGTCCCATAGAAACCACAATACATACCAGTTTAGATACATGAAAGTGCTACCTCCTAGCCAACCTATAAAAAATATATAGTTGCTACTTAGCTCCACTTCAGGATTGGTATAGAGGCTGAGGCCCGGTAATATAATAGCCAAGGCTATGGGTAAAACGGTATTTACGGTTGACTTTAGTGGCACATTTCCTCCTTCATTATTAATTCTAGTTAGAATTTGCGGATTCCAGAAATCGTATATCTCGCAAAATACTAATCTATACGGATGCCAAAGCCATTTGTGTAGCCAAACCTTCATGTCTTCTTGTTGGGTTAGAAATACTGCTCCTCTTGGCAGTTAGAGTAAAACGTGTATTCCGAGGTTAGCACCTACACCTTCATAGCGCAGAAAACCACCGACTGGTTCTTGGAACGCATTGGACCAAGTGTAGAAGATATTCAGATTGAGTTGTATGGATTTACCGACCCGATAATCGAAGCCGGTCTTCATTTCCCCAAACCATTGTCTATCTTCAAAGGAGTAGTCTGTTCTAATTATACCATTGGTCAAGTTCCCTTCTGCTTGTGTGTACAGGGATCTTATCATGATTAGGCCCTGACTTACCCCAACATAGGGGCGAAATCGATCCTCGGATAGATAGTAGCGAAGGCCTACATCAAGTGGTATAAAACCTCCTCCCGATCCTTCGATTTCTACCTCATCTCCCAGGATTACCGAAAATATACTAGCTCTTGACGGCACATCCCTTTCTATCTGAAATCCTAAGGATACGTCTGCGCTAAGGGATTCTGTGAAATGCCAAGAGCCATGTAGCTGCCAGCGATCCATTTACGCGGGCAAGAAGAATAGCTCCTCTTCCATGGATTTTGCCGATTTGGTGATGCCCCATTTCCCGTAGGAAAATTTAATCTCCCATCTATTATGAAGCGAAAAATCGTATTCATCGATTGCTTGTTACTTTTCTTGTTCCTTCTTTTCATGTTTGTCAATTTCCCATTCATAAGTCTGTGCCAATAGGGTATGTACGCTTATGGTAAAGACCAAAATGAGGGTGGTGAAAATGAGCTTTTTCATATGTCTAATACAAGGCTTGATTTAATTTGTATGGGCCAGCGCTGAGCTGTTGGTCGAAAAGACACAACAGCTGCGTGCGTTGGGGGATCCTTCAACCTCGCCTCCCTCGCCCTTGTTGCTCCCTGTCTAGCTAGCCAGATAGGTTTTCGACCAACAACAACAACCCGCTCCCCGCCCCTACACCAACATCCCATCCGACAATTCAATAATCCGATCGCAATTGGCGGCGAATTCGTCATCGTGCGTGACAGCGATAATGGTTTGTCCCTGCTCCTTGGCTAGCTGACGGAAGGTGTCAAAAACGATGTTTGTGTTTTTAGAATCCAGGTTTCCGGTGGGCTCGTCGCCCATGATGACGGCTGGGGAATTGATCAAGGCCCGGGCAATGGCCACCCGCTGCTGCTGTCCCCCGGAAATCTTGGAGGCCTTCTTGCGCTCCAAGCCTTTGATGTCAAGCAAAGTCAAGAGCTCCATGGCTTTATTTTCAATCTCTTCCTTCGACTTTTTCTTCAGCTTCAATGCGGGCAACATGATGTTGTCCAATACGGAAAACTCTGGGAGTAGAAAATGAAACTGGAAAACAAAGCCTATATGTTCGTTGCGGAAGCTTGCCAGTTGGTTCTGACGGAGCCCAGTTACTTGGGTGCCGTTGATCGAAATGATGCCATCGTAATCCGTATCCATAGTTGACAGCAAGTACAACAGGGTCGATTTACCAGAACCCGATTTGCCAATAATGGCTACAAACTCACCTTGCTCAATTTCAAAGGAAATATCCTTTAGAACATGAAAATCCACGGGGTCGTAAAAGTGTTTATTGATCTTATCGACTGATAATGCGGTCATGATAGTATTTGATTTTAGAGGTTAGCCACGTAGGATGTCTACCGGATCAAGTTGGGAAGCTTTGCGAGCAGGTAGATATCCAGCAATGAAAGTGATGAGGATGCCAAAGGCAAAGGCCATTATATAGTCTGAACTGTCGTAGGCAACGGGAAGGGTCGTGAGTGGTCCCATCTCAAAGGGTACGTTGTCCACAATCTTAACGATCGCCCCACCTAGCATCAAGCCAGTCAGACCGCCAATCAAGCCAATGATAACGGATTGGGTCAGAAAAATCTCCACGACATCCTTCCCATTGAAGCCCATGGCTTTGAGAATGGCGATTTCTTTGATTTTCTCATTTACCGTCATGTTCATAATGTTGTAGATCCCGAAACCCGCTACAATAAGGATGGTTAGGGAGACGGCTATGGCAATGATATCACGAAGGACACTGGAAGAATCGAGCTGTGCATTTCCTTCCTGCCAGGGTTCTACCTTGTAATCGGTTAATTGTTGAATAACTGCTGCCGTTTTTCGAGCGTCATTGTAGTCTTCGACATTGACGAGTACTTCAGTAGCGTAGCTACGGTTTTCGGACAGTAGCTGTCGAGCGGTCTGGATGGAAACAAGGGCTCGGGTGCGATCTGTCGAATTCGATCCGGTTTCAATGAGCCCCACTATTTTGAAGGATTTGGATAGCCCATCTGAAGTGAGTACACTGACATTGTTGCCCGTTTTGACACCGATCATTTTGGCCAATCCCGTTCCCAGAATCATGACATTGGATTGTTTATCCAGATCGCTTAGATTTCCTTCGACCAGATAGTCACTAGTACTGAATAACTGGTCTTCATTTGCGGTTTCGATGCCAGAGAGTTTAGCACTAGCCTGAGAAACCCCGTTGCGGATGAAAATATTCTGATTCAGCTGTGCAGTGACGCCGGTGATATTTGGAATTTGTGTTAATTCCTGCTTGATCGCATCGGCGTTCTTAAGACCTTCGGTATATCGAATGTTCCGATTGTTACTGACTAGTAGGACCGCATTACTATCCTTCGGTGCTGATTTGATCGGATGTACTTCGTTCGGTAGTTCATTGTATATCTTGATATGCGACATGGCCGTGAAGGTGATCTCCGTTTGTTCTTGATTTACCCCTTGCATGAAGCTGTTCATGAAAACGTACATGGAGATGCCAAAAGTCACGCTTAGGACGGCCACTAGCAACTGCCGGACCCTAGAGGTCAGGAAGATATTGGCTATTTTTTGATTGACATTCATCTTATTGAGTGGGTTTTATGAGGACATCCTCTTCCGTAAGTCCGGAAACTACCTCCGTGATCAGGTTATCTTTATTGCCTGTTTCAATTTGTTTCTCTTCTCCTGTTTCTAACCTAACAATGCTGCCTTTAACAACATAGTCACTAGGTATTACCAGCACATTTTCTCGACGCCCCACCTCAATATTGGCTTGGAGTTGTGTTCCAGAAAACATCTTGTCTGGCAATTGATTAAACTGAGCTTCTACGATATAGGACTGTTCTGCCTCGTCAAAGCCTGGATAGATTTTGGTGACTCTTGCTGTAAATACCCTGTTGGGATAGGTGTTGATATGTACAGCTACGGATTGATTTAGGTCTACTTTGGTGATATCATCCTCAGCAACGAATAGTTTGATTAAGTAGGCTCCACTGCTGATCCGGGCAATAGCTTCTCCTTTGCGTACTAACTCACCCTGTTTCTTAAATACCTGAATAACCTGTCCGGATTGTCCAGTCCTGAGTTTATAATCTTGCAATAAGGTCCGTTGGGTATTGACCTGTACAAGACTGCGCTTTTGGTTCAATTGCAGGGAGTTTTCTACATCTTCGTAGTTTTTTTCTAGTGCTTCAAGGTTGCTCTGAGCGTTCTGGGATTGTAGCTTGATCTTCTCAAATTCAAGCTGTGAAATGGAATTTGTAGCTCTTAATTTCTGGTAGCGAGCATAATTTTCTTGATCAAAAGCCAATTGCTTTTTCGCCTGTTCTATCTGGGTTTGCAAATGCTGTAATTGAGGAGAATCAGGAGAAGCATCAGCGATGGCATCCTGATGAACAACCATAGCATCTTGCAACTGATTGTGCTGTATATCATTCTCGATTACCGCTATCAAATCCCCTTTCTGAACAGAATCCCCTTCCAGGATCGGAAAGGATAGTAGAATACCGTCTGCCTTGGCAGATACCGTGTAGATGTTTTCCTGTTCCATATAGCCACTGGCGAAGACTGCATCTTCCAGGGTTTTGCGAACAGGTAAAGTGGTTTCTGTCTCCTGGCAAGCACCTAGCAATAGGGTAAGTGCCAGGAAGCTATAGCTGGAAAGTCTGCTTAGATTTCTCATGTCCGGAATGATTATCATTTGGTTTGAAAATTGATCTGTCTGATATAGGTTTTATACTGTGCGATGCTGAAACTGGCGAGGCTTTGTAGGTACATGTCTTGGGCAGCCAGCAGGTCATCATATTTATTAAGGCGTTCGTCTAGCCCTAGGACACCACCTTGGTATTTATGCTCCGCGTGCACATCGTTTTTCTCTTGTAATCGGAGGATGTACTGATTATCGGTCAACTGTTGGGAAGCCTTTTGTAATTCCAGTTGGAGCAACTCATCCTCCTTCTGCTTGACCAACTTGGTGTTTTCTAACTGCACGCGTTGCATTTGTAGCTCCCATTCGGATTGTTTGATCTTCTGCTTGTTAGTGAATCGGTTGGATCCTAGAAGATTGACTTGTACCCCAAAGATCTGTTGCGGCAGTTTATTGGCTTCGGAAAAATCCATGAAGCCATTGGTGGCCCAGGTTCGATTGTTTTGATATACTAAACTGATGGAAGGATACGACAGTGATTTAGTTTGCTTTAGCAAGGATTCGTACTTCTGTACTTCCAATTCTTGCAATAACACCTCAGGATGCTGAGAATGGACACTCATGTCTCCCAAGGCAAAGCTAGCTGGCTTATCCAGGATTTGGATGTCTTGACTAGTATTCAACTGGCTTTGCAATTGGAGGTAGAATTGTTGCAGGTTGTTTTGGGCTGCATCTAGGTTGCGCTTGTTCTGCACGTGTTTGATCTCCGCCTGATTGACCTCTGCCTCACTCAGAATTCCTTCTTGGTATTTCTCCTTGGCCAATTCAAGAATAGAGGTAGAGACCTCCAGGTTCTCCTCATAGATACCTATTGATTCTTGCGTCAACAGGATGGAATAATACGTGGATGCAATTGAATTGTAAGTATTGAATCGATTGAGTTCCACATTGGCTTTACTTTTCAGGAC
>ENA-UENT01000384-UENT01000384.1-marine-metagenome-genome-assembly--contig:-NODE-384-length-28810-cov-3.479480_pt1 | contig 28810 bp, 16 predicted proteins | sample MGYA00237879_ERZ529330 | MGnify/ENA primary metagenome ERZ529330 (study PRJEB26372, sample SAMN05368345) | marine metagenome | biome: cultured habitat; feature: ocean water; material: water; isolation... | reverse complement strand
GCGGGCCGCTTGTTCGGCTTCCGCAAAAAAATGTCCATACAATGCAGAGCGGGATATATCATAATAAGTACTTGCCAGGCTTTTTTGCCAGGCGGTATCAATGGACTCCACTCGATCAATGAGTGCCATATGTTTTATCGTATTTTTCAGATAGGCCTGTTTCTTCTCTCTATTTTTCGTTCCACCAGCAAGAAAATAATAGGCATGTCTGGCCATATCATGATCCCTGAAATAAAGACTGCTTGGCCGTTTGTCCTCCAATAACTCAATGAAGGCCAAGAATACTTTTTTAGTTTCATCATCATCTCCGTTTGCTTTGTAGCGCAAGGCTTGCTGATAGATTTCCGATAGTGTTTTGCCATCCTTTTTCTGATAAGAACCAAAATGGTACGCATAGAAGCCGATATTCAGCAACAAGACCAAGAAGGGCGCAATAAGGATGCCTGCCCTAGGCTTCGGGATCGACCCGAAACGGCCATCCGGTAAAATTGCTGGGGCATTCGGAATCGAATCAAATACCACAACCTGATCCGGATTTTTAGGGTTATACAAAATCCGTTTTTCTACCCCATCTATCAATTTCAAACCACCTTTGGAGTTGACGATGGAGGTTCCTTGCTGCGTTATTCCTTCTTTTGTTTCAAAAGTGAAGTATTTCCACCTCTTCTTTTCATTTTCTACCCATTTCCCTACAGCTACTTCTCCATATCTCAATAGCCATACTTCCCGCCAACCATTCTTGAAAGTAAAGTGTATCAATGTTGCCAACCCTATGCCCAGAAACACCATTCCAATTAGGAAGAACGCCGCTAAGCCTGGGAGATTGACGGATACTCCTGGACTATCCAGTGCTGCCGGTCTAGTAACCGTATAGCAAAACCATATCATTAAGCAGCCGATACCTGTAGCGACCCATCCACCCAGTGAATAGACATGGCTATTGAAGACCAGTAGTCGGGTTAGCCAGGAGAGTTTACGAGGAGGAGGAGAGAGGTGTTTTGCCATTATGGAAGACGTGTTATTCGAATTTGTTGGATTTAAGGTAATGAATTGGGCACCTTTCAACAACCACATTTTGATGGGGAAGGGGCTGCAGTCAAAAGTCCAACGCTAAATATCCGAAGCTTTCCCAGGCTAAGTCATCCGAAGTATATCTTTGCCCCACCTAAAAGAAACTTAGCATGATTCTCACCGGAAGGCTTCGGATATATACCGCGCTTCCTGTTATTTATTTTTGTTCCAGGATAGTAAGTTATATATGCATCCGATGATCATTGAGACTTCACGAACTTTGCCGTACTATACTTGCCTTCACTTAAGACCTTAATCGTATATGCCCCAGGTGTTAACTGATGGATTGGGATCTCTTGAGCTTGAGTCAATCCTTTCCTACTAGTGACCAATTGACCAAGGTGATTGAAAATCTCAATCTTAACATTATGCCCTAGGTCAGCCTTCAATCGAATAACATCGCTGGAAGGATTAGGATAAACTAATAAGGACTTGGAAGGATCAATTTGCTCCTTAACATCAGTGATTAGATCGTAACGCCAAACCTGGCGCCCATCTGATACTGTCTGGGCAGACATAAGCAGGGCATTGCCCAGGACTTCAATATGTCCAGGATTTGAGCTCTGGGGGCCTTCTAGGATATCTACCAGCAGTTGAGTCCCCTCTGCGGTTCCATCAGTACGCCACAGTTCGCGCCCTGTCTCGGGCAGGTAGGCTGTAAAATATAGCCACTCCCCGTTATTTCCAACGAAGATCGGTGAAGAACTACCAGCTCCTGGTAGAATATCGGCCAGCATCTCCACCTCATTTGTAGTCGCGTCGTAGCGCCAGAGTTCCTGGCCATTAATTCCGTCCGTAGCAGGGAAGTAAAGTGTATTCCCCACTTTCCGGTACCGCAACTGTTCAGACAATCCACTCTGAGGGCCTTCATAGATATCCAGCACACTCGTATTTCCATCTGTACCATCCGTTATCCACAGTTCCTGCCCCTGCGCCTCATTTTCGGCAAAAAACAGTAGCTTACCTTCGATAACACTCATTGAAATTACTTCTTCCCAAGCATGTATGCCTGGGTCAAGACGGCTGACTACCCCATCTGTAGGATTATAGCAGCCAATTGTTCGTTTCCTGTTTTCATCTTCAAAAAGAAAGAACAACTTACCTGTTTCATCACTACGGAGGTAGAAAATTAGGCTCGAACTAAAAACACTTTGTGCATTCAACTGACCATCATTGGGAATTATTACTAATTCCCAGTTTGAAGAATAGACTTGTACATAGGCTATACCTCCTTCAAAAGGGAGCAGCCTTACCACCCTAGGAAAAACCATCTGACCATTATCCTCAATGGCCGGTACACTGTAATACTCAAAGGTAAAAGCCGGAGTACCGTCCGTCAGGTAAATCGCAGCAGGTTCCGTATTAGTTGGCATCCGATAAAAATAAGCCCATTCATCCTTTACCGCTAGTCCACGAAAAAAGAAATACCCCTCAGGTAATTTATTTTCAAGCAAGGACTGAGCCGAAGTACTAGAAGCGGAAGTAACCCATGGTCTGGGGCCTTCTCCCTCGTTCGACATGAAGAGCAACTGGTTTCCAAATGGAATAGCAGTACCAATTGAACTTGGCTTTTCTGGGTTTGGATCTAGTAGGAATCTTGTACCAGACAATGTTCCATCACTGGACCAAAATTGGTCCCCCTGTTCGTCATCAGTCATCTTGAGGATTGCTTGATCATCTATGCTAAGCATCCAATTGAAAGCCGAAACCGATGACTTATTGATATCTTTCAAGATCGTCACCACAGAATCATTGGCATGATAGCTCCATAGCTCCGTACCTATCAAAGAGTCTCTTTCGTGCCGATAATAGAACTGATTGGCTCGTACTTGCCCAGGAAAATAGGCGTCAACATCTTCATCAAGCCGTCTTAGTTCTCCATCTTTGAATACATGAATGCCTCTCTCCCCTCCAAGAGGAACAAGTACCATAATCTGATCATCTGCCATATTATACAGCCTCACATTATTATTGTAATTAGGATCAACATCATGGTAATAACCTGATGATCCGATTGTATATAATTGATCTAATTGCCCGGTATTGGGATCCAGGCGAGCCAGTATCGTTTTTTGGCGAGAATCATCCAAATAGGTAAAATACAGCATGCCATCTGTTGCTACCAAATTAGAGGGTAGTGGATACTCATATTCACGTATATTATCGCGACTAAGTACTTCGCGGGTATTTTCCGTGGTACCGTCTGTCTCAATGATGCGTAGTGCATGATCATTGGGGTCGATCAGATATAAGTACAAAAGGTCATTTAGCTCTGTTCCAGAGAAAAGTGGAGTAGAATATGATCTTTCATCAGTGAGCGGTATAGATTTGACTTCCACTACCTCTGTACCCTCTAGGCGGTATAAAGCACGAGGGGTTTCCTCTGTTTCAAAAATACCATACAGGGCGCCATCATATTCATAGAATGGATCAAAAGCAGTATTCAAAAGGAAACCATTAAATCGATAAATGACATTTTGGAGAATAGGAAGTGTCCCCTCCGCTGTCCCATCGCTACGCCAAAGATCATAGGTTGAAGTAGTCCTCGATCCTAACCAAAAATAAAAGTCCCCTTTATGCGCAAATGCCCGATAGGCAGTGGGACTCCCTGATAAGCCAGCAACCAATTTTTTCACCACACCATCGTTGCTATCTGTGCCCCACAATTCCACTTCATCCTGGCTTTTGGACAGCAAGAAGAACACACCATCTTCTACTGCCACCGGTGACCAAAAAGTACCTGAAGAAATATGTGTCAATTGTTGAGTACCCTCCTTTGTCCCGTCCGTCCGCCAAATCTGCGAATCCGAAATACGGTCATTGGCTATAAAGTACAGCGTATCCCCTTGAATAGAAGGGATATATCGACTTCCGTAATAGGAACTCAGGCTAGAGCTGCTACCCGGCGCAAGATCAGCCACGATTACGGTGCCTTCAGGCGTCCCATCGCTACGCCACAGCTCACGCCCATGAAAATTAGTATAGGCAGAAAAGAAAGTAAAGTGCTCTCCTGTGGCCAATACTTCCGGAGTAGCACTAGCATTAGCGCCGCCTTTCGTTTCAAAGGTCAACTGTTGGGGCTGAGCCATCATTAGAGAAAGGGAAAATAGAGCACACATGAATAGAAGGGTTAATGTCGTTTTTTTCATGAATTTGGTATAGTTGTAGTTATTGGTAGATCTTGTTGAACAGTTCCATAAGGCATATCAAATCACTTAACCACCCTGTTGCATCAGCTTTCGATGGCAAAAGGCGCTATCCCAAAGTTTCTTCAATCCATTTTCTCGTAACGGCTTATCCTCCATCACTCGACAGCTATGTCAGCTAGGAGCGGCAAGGTAGAAGGGTATGACATTGGAGCAAATTTGTGATCATGATTTGCTGATTATAAGGTAATGCTTTGCAGTAGGTGGACCAACCACATCTTGATGGGGAGGGCTTTGCTCACCCCACTAACTTTAGCTGGCAGGAAATTCAAGCCGAAACCCATCTGACATTCAGGGAGGAATCACTCCAAGATTATAATTCCACACTTCTAGGCTTAAGCTCCCCCTTGTCTGTCAATACTAATATGTAGACCTTCGCTCAACGCAAACACGAAGTTGATTCAGGCATATCGCTTGGTAACTTCAGTCGCTTTGCCACTTCCGTGAACTAAAAACTCAATAAAGATGACCCGACCTATCTTTGTATTGACGCTCTTGCTTTCTGCAGCTTACTTAGGCGCTCAATCAGAAGCCGATCAACTCAAAGCCTGTTTATTAAATTACATCAACGGTACCTCCTACAATCAACCCGCTCAAATAGAAAAAGCCTTCTACGATAAGGCGAATTTATATCTATCCAAACCAGACGAACCCATCTTCTTGGTTCCTCCAAAAGAATACGCCAGCTGGTTTAATCGGGGAAAGCCAGGGGAAGCTAATGGTCGAATTGGGAATATTTTATCCATTGATATTTCCAATGATATCGCTATTGCCAAAGCAGAGATCTTGATACCAGCACGGGACCTACGTTATATTGATCTTTTCTTATTGAAGAAATTGGATCAACAATGGAAGATCATCAGCAAAGCGGCAACTTTGATGACAGAAGATGCGCCTAGTATACAATCCTCAACAAACCCGACTAAGGAAGTAGTATTCGAAGGCCTTCTTCACCCCTGGAGCATTGCCTTTCTCAACGACGACGAAGCATTGGTCAGTGAGAAGGATGGTGAATTGGTGAAAGTCAATTTGACGACCAAAACGAAGACTTCAATTTCAGGATTCCCAGAGGATTTGGTTGATAGCATTCGGGTGAGAAGTCGCGGTGATAACTCAGGCATTTTTGAAGTGATCCTTGATCCAAACTTTTCCAGCAATCAGCATATTTACGTTTCCTATACTGCCGAAAATGAAGAGGGTGCAACTACTAAGGTTATCCGGGCAAAACTAGAAGGCAATGGTCTTGTTGATATTCAACCTTTATTCGTTGCTGCCCCTTATACCCGAGAAATGTATCACTACGGAGGGGGCATGACCTTTGGGCAAGACGGCAAGCTATACATTACGGTAGGAGAGCGATTGTTTAACGAAAAGGACCAGCCACCAATGCCCATCGCCCAGAATTTGGAGGACAAACGGGGTAAGATTTATCGACTCAATCCCGACGGTAGCATCCCTGAGGACAATCCAGATTTTGGAGCCAACAGCGTTCCAGGTCTTTATGCAGTAGGCATCCGCGCGGCACAAGGCATTACTTTACACCCAGAGACCGGGGAGATTTGGTTTAGTGAGCATGGAACCATCCAAGGGGATGAGATTAATATTCTCCGAAAGGGTGCTAATTATGGCTGGCCTATCATTACCACAGGAAAATATCGGGCGCCGAACTATGATCCTCCAAAGCTGGAAGGAGTCAATTTTACTGATCCAACTTGGCACTGGCTACATACGGTGGCTCCAACCGGGCTTACATTTTACACTGGCGATGAATTCCCGGCTTGGAAGGGCAGCCTTCTGGTTCCGGGGCTTTCTCGAGGTAGCCTGTGGCGATTCACGGTTGATGGCCAAACGCTTAAACTTGCGGAAGAGCTATTCGTAGATGATCGAGTTCGATCTAGAAAAATTAAACAGAGCCCAAATGGAAAGCTGTACATGCTAACGGATGAGGAAAATGGAAAGATCATCCGAATTCGGAATCAGGACCAAGAAAAGAGATAGCATAGTTGACGTACTGCACTAAAGCATTGCTTCGAATCGACTATATTTGAGGGGAACAACAACACATCCAAAAAACGATGCGCCCCTCAATTCTTATCCTGTTCTGCTTTACCCTAGTCGATCTCAATAGCCAAGAATTGATTGCCAATGGCGGGTTCGAAGACTACAATATTTGCACAGAGTATGATGCACCCTGTGCTCCCGAGGCCTGGTTTAGACTTCCTCCTACGGAAATTAATGTGAAACTAAAGAAAGTACCTCGGGTTTACGAGGGTAAATATGCTGAACTGGTGGTGGTTGAAAATGAGAAGAATCCTGTGGTTTTCCGCGTTTTTCTCTACACTCAACTGCTTTGCCCATTGGTTCATGGGCAGGAATACACCCTGAGTTTCTTTTTCAATCCCGTTTCCGTGAAAAAGTATCAATTAGATATGCTGTTGACGGAAAAGGAATTGATCAGCGACCTAGTCAACCCTTTGGCCTTTTCTGCTACAAGGGAGATTACTGATAAAGATGAAATCAAGAGAAACAGGAAAAGTAACTGGCGGCAAATTGAAGTAAGCTTTACTGCGCAAGGGGGAGAAAGATTTCTCACCTTCGGCAACTTCAGCAAAGAAGCCACTTTCTTGGAAGGAAGAACCAAGGCTAATAACCACCAAGGAGATTTAGTCTTTTTATTGGATAATGTATCCCTTACAGCCAATGACCCTGCCTATAGCTCCTGTCCCGAAATGGCAGAAACGCGAAGACGTTTGTATGCTACCAATCACCGACACACCTACAAAAAAGGAGTTGAAAAGGACATTGAAGTTGCAGAGGTGATTATTCCGCCTTTACCTACTACAGGAGAAGTAAAAGATACCAACACTGTAATTACGCCTCCTTCCATCGCTTTCGAAATCCCTGGTGTAGCTTTTGACTTTGACCTCCATCAGCTAAAATCTGAATATCTGCCTGCCTTGGACTCCTTTGCGCTCGTAATCCGAAAGATGGGTTGGGATCAAATCAAGGTATTTGGTCATACGGATAACATTGGAGAAGCGGACTATAATTTGAGCCTTTCTGCCAAGAGGGCAGGAGCCGTCAAACAGTATTTGGAGAAAAAGCTTGGTGGCAGGGAAGTTCTTATCTTGGCAGAGGGTAAAGGGGAATGCTGCCCAAAGGTAAATAATGACTCGGAGGAGAATCGAGCGAGAAATCGAAGAGTAGAGATTATTCCCCAAAATCAATGAAGATCAAAATCGAACAAAACATGAAAGGAAAGAATCTACTATTATTAGGGATTATTTATCTAAGCTGTCTAGTCAATAGTTACAGTCAAGATAATAGCCTAACTCCTTTCGAAGGGACTTACGAGGGTACATTGAAGATCTACCAAGGCGCAAAGATCGCTCATAGTCTTCCTATGTCGCTGAAAATTCTTCCCGTGGACAGTACAACATGGACCTTTCACATCACCTACCATCGAGAGGGTAAAGAAGATTTCCGGCCCTATGATATCCGCCTAATCAATGCCGAAAAAGGGCATTATGTAATTGATGAGCACAATGGAATCCTACTAGACTCCTATCTCAATGGAAATTGCCTATATGAGCAATTTGCAATTGATAATTCGGGAATAATCGGCACCACTTGTTTCTTAGCTGATAATCAACTTTCCTACGAATTGATTCCCATTGATATGGAGCCGACTAGGATTTCTGGGGATACCATTATCAATGGAGACACCATCCCTGCCGTGCGATCTTATCAAGTCTATAGTACTCAAAAAGCCCTCCTCAAACGCGTAGATTAGGTCATGAAAAGCATCGGCATCATCGTTGGTCCAGAGGTAGGGAACGAGGCGGAGGCCATTCGCCAAAGTGCGGAGTACTTCGGTTATCAAGTAGTCATGAAGTACCTCGGCCGGCCGAATGACTTCCTTAAACTCCTACGCGGAGAGGACCCGCTTTTTAATGGTTTAGAAATCTGGATTCTCAGTGTACATGGAGATGAAGGCAAGTTCATTTTGCCAGAATTAGATCCTTCTATCTACCAAGAACATGAGCCACGTCACCCGATCGGAGTCGAAACACTGACAGATAAAATAACACTCAATCAGCAACTCATTCTTAATACAGGCTGCACCTTGGGCTCCGAATCTCTAGCCCAGCTTTTTCTTTCTGGGGGAGCCAAGGCTTACATCGGAGCTACCGACTATGTGGAAGGAAATGCCGGCCTCCTTTTTTGTATTCGTTTCTTGTATGAATGGATGAAGGGCGCAGAACTTGCTACAGTCTTTGCTCAGGCCGCAGCGGTAGATCAGGAGACGGGCCTTTTTCGGCTTTATCCCACCTCCTGAATTCAAATCAGATAGCATATTCAGCACCTACTACACTGGAAATCCAGCCTCTTTTAGGGCTATGCATATTTGATCCCTACGGGATCCCGCACACCTTCAGGTCTTACCTTGGGCGAGGCTTCTCGATACATTTACACCATGGAATGTCTCCTATTTGGGATCCATGGCATATTTGATCCCTAACGGGATCCCTCTCTGCGGAGATGTACCGCCTCTCTTTATTCAGCTGCCATTAAACACCGCCCTGCCCTGTAGGGGCAACATATACCTAGCCACGATTATAGCATGGATTTCACGTGCTGTGAAGTACGAAATATAGCCTCATGGACATGCCTGTAGTTCTCCCCCAAAAGAGCATTGGCTGATTATTCCTTCAAAGGCATCGTATTATCATAGATATTCTTATCCATAAGATGTAGATAAGGATCCAAGGAGACGTACTCAGGTAAATGCTCTACTCGGCAACGGATCTCCTGCACGCCACTTTTAAGCAAATACTTCTCATAATGATCCTTTTCCGAGAAACGGACTAAATCATCAGGATGAAGCTGAAATAGCCCAATATTGACCATTTCTTCCATTGGCACCTCTTCCAAACTTCCATTTTTCAATTCATTTTTGTGTGCTTCAACTTCCAGTACAATTTCATACCCACCACTACTCAATTCGGTAAAAGAAGAAGACAAGACCTTCGTATCATAGATTGTAATGCGGGCAAGCCAATCCTTCAACCGTTCCTGCTGTGCAGGCGTAGCTCGTTCGAGGAGTTGCGCTTCAAAATCCGCCATGCTCGCCTTCGGCTTAGGATAGGCGTGATGATCAAAGAGATAACGCAAAGCTTCATTCAAAACCTGTTCGCCCAGTAAATCTCGGATGGCATTCATCACTACAGCGCCCTTGGAATAGGATAGATAATTTTGTCCATCAACCAAATTCAAGGGCGGTTCTGGGATGACTGCCCGGTTTCGCTGTCGGAAATATCGAGTCATTTCCTCCTTGATCAACGTTCTAAGCTGGTGCTTCCCTTGCCGCTGTTCCTGAATAATGCACTCCATATATTTAGCTGTGGATTCCACTAGAAAACCACCTCCAGCTCCATTGTAGGGCGTGAGCTGATGACCAAACCATTGATGAGCTACCTCATGAGCCACCCGCTTAGTTACTACATCAAAAGCTGTAGTGTCTCGCAGATCGGTAAGGAAAGCTCGATCCTCTACTAAACCGATATTTCCTGGGGCAGCATATCCACCCATCGGCCAATGGCCGGGTATTTCTAATAGCCTTAACGCATCCATCTTATAGGTACCAAATGCATCCTGACAATAGACCAATGTTTGCTCCATCACCTCTACAATCAGATCAACATTGTAGGCCTGTCCCTCATCATAAAATACCGAAAGCATTACACTATCTACCTGACGCTGCAGAAGCTGATAATCAGCAGAGAGATAACCGTAGAAATGATTGATCGGCGCTTGACTCTTGTAATGAAAATAAGCTCGGTCATCTTCTTCCCAACTATCCATTAAGCTCCCTGGTGCAACAGCCTTTTGTGGACTATCGGTCGAAATAATCGTTTCAAAATCGAATTTGTTATAGGTAGCACGATCTTCATCGGCCATTCCCGCATGCATTTCACTTTCTGCTACTGCAATTATGGGCGATAACCCTCTTTTTAACCGTTCCTCGTTATCCCGAATTTCTATGTCTGATTGGTAGCCAAATCTAGGGACAATCCCGATACTCATAATATTCGTTCCATTTTTGACCACAGAACGTTCTCGTATGGAACGCGCAAATCTTACTCCTCTGGGTTGATACTTGATATTATAAGTCATATTGATGGTATCGCCAGGCAAAACCGCTTGGTCCAAGGCAAATTGATACACACGATGCAAGGGGTCATACTCTATCAGTTGAGCCTGGTCGATTTCCAGTTTTTCTACTTCCAACCAACGGGGAGCAGTGAACCATTGCCTAAGAATCGGCTCGTCTCCTCGATTGGTCAATTTAAATTCATGTTCTATTTTGAAGCTGCCTTGCTTTGGATAAATATCCACGATGGACTTCATGGCTGCCACTCGCAAGTCAGGCCATTCATCCATCGGTTTATACTTCAATTCATAGGCGGCCCTTCGATCCAAGGAGGCCTCCCGGCTTGTTCGGGAATTGAGCACGTTCATTTGATAATACAATACTCCACACAGGCCTATGAATAGGAGACTTAAGATCGCAGTGGTCCTCCAACTACTATGGTAAGATTGGCGAAAGCTGGTACGCACTTCTTTGATGAAAGAGTTTCGCTGCCCTCGTTTCCAGCCTTTCCAGGTGAAGTAGATCATTAATGACATCAAACTTGTCCAATAGAGGGCGAACCAGTTATAGGCGCCAATCTGCCGATCAATGCCGTTCATATTGTTGTACAAAACTTCTGGAAAAACCCCTAGCCGAGTCATTGGATGTACCAAACCAAAGCGAGCACTCAGGCCTGTTAGGAATACAATCGTAAGCGCAAGTGCAATAAACATCCCTACATATTTATTGGAAACTAAGCTTTGAATAAAAAGGATTAGAACAGAAAAAAATACCAAGGGTAAACCCAACAAATAGAATTGCATAAGGTATTGCGGCAAATCAACTGCATAAAAACCTTTGATGATCTGACATACCACAGCTACCAAAAAGGCGCTAAGCAGCATCAGCATGGGCAAAGTGATCAACACCAGCAATTTGGAGAGGTAGGAGGTCCAATTCCGCATGGGCGTACTATCTACCATATCCTTCCATCGGATCAATCGTTCTCTTGCCATGATCTCTCCTGCAAAGAATATGACTAGAATTCGGCTAAATAACTGAAAGGGCTCCTCGATCAGCCAAATCATTAGATCTGTAGTAGGGTAAAGGGTGCTCCCATATTCGCTACCACCGTAGATTCGGCTTACGATTTCAGACAAGATCACCCCTACCCAAAGGAGCATAGCGAGTCGAACTGGCCAGCTCCCCCACAATAATTTCCATTCCAGTCTAAGGCTACTTTTCAGCACTGGCCAAGCAGCTTGTTGGGTTAGGGAAAGGAGTGGCTGTCGATAAGGGGTTAGTTCTTGCGTCTGACTGACAGGCGTTGCTTCTTCCCTTGCTCTCCCTCCCCTTCTTTCTTTTCTAAACGAAAATAATCGATAGGTAAATAAGAGCACGCCAGCACCTAAAAAGGTCCAGATTAGGCGATTCACCAAAAACAAGCCTTGCATCCGGATCAAAGCTTCGTTCTTCTCCGTAACCTCCCAAAATTGAGTCTGCTCAAAAAAAGCAGAGAGACCAAAGGGGTCGATTAAGGCGGCTAATGCCATAGCCTCTGGAGTTGCTGGCGTCGAACCTGCGATCATGGGTGAGTTGAAATAGATGGCTCCAAACCAATAGAGACAGTACAGGAGAATTCCGCCCACATAGGTCAACAAGGTACTTCTTGTCAAACTAGCAATCAAAAAGAGGAGAGAAGAGGCCAAGAAGATATTGGGCAACCCCAAAACCAAATAGGGCCATATGTAATTGATGGCGCTGAGTGACCCAATCTGATCTTCACTGCCACTTCTAATCATTGCTCCCATCCAGAGTCCCACAATCGCAAATGCAAAAAGCACGAGACCGCTAAAGAACAAGCCAAAAAAGCGAGTCGTCAGGTAGGTCCGCTTTAGCACGGGTGTAGAAAAGATCAAGGGCGCCATACGATGCACTTGATCTCGCAATACTACCCTACTGGTTTGTATCATAATGAAGAAGATCGCTACTAAGGAGAATAGACCAACAATCTTATGTAAGTTGTATGTGGAGTTGTAGTAGAGATTGGGCTCGCCAAAAGCGTTTCCAGATAGTGCAAAACCAAAGACCAGAAAAGCGATGGCAAAGACTAGGAAAGAAATGTGTCGGCTATGAAAACGCCATTCGAAGAGAAGTAAATGGGAAAACATTTGTAAAGGAAAATGTTTGATGTTGAATTAAGAATGAATTTTTGAGAAGGTTGAATTTTCGATACGATCAGGCGTAGGTGGGAGTTTGTTGAAAGGTAGAGAAGTAGACATCTTCTAAACCCGGCTCAACCGATTCGAAGTCCTCTCCTGGCCATCGATCGGCTAGTACATGAATCCGTCGCCGCCCGGCGAATAATCGACTAGACAGTACGAATTGGTCGGGGAGCACCTCAAAATCCAGGTTTTTGTCCAGCACCTTCCGCCATACCTTGCCCTTGATTCGCCCAATTAGATCATCTGGCTGGCCTTGTTCCACTAAACTTCCCTTGTGAATAATGGCAACTTGTTGGCACAAATCCCTGACATCTTCCACGATGTGGGTGGATAAAATCACGATCTTTTCTTCCCCCAGTTCACTAAGCAAATCCAGGAATCGATTTCGCTCTTCGGGGTCAAGTCCTGCCGTAGGCTCGTCTACAATGACCAGTTGCGGATTGCCCAGCAATGCCTGGGCTACACCGAATCGCTGCCGCATCCCTCCTGAAAAGGTGCTAACTGATTTTTTGCGATACGCCCATAGATTAGTGTGTTGTAGTAGCTGCTCAATCTGATTGTTGCGTTCGGCACTTTGATGAATACCTTTCAGGATAGCAAGGTGGTCCATGAGTTGCCAAGTGGACATCCCCGGGTATACCCCAAAATCCTGTGGAAGGTAGCCCAATTGGTTACGGATGACTTGTGGCCGGGCAAGGATGTCCACGCCATTGAAATGGATCATGCCCTGATCGGCTTCTTGTAGACCCGCAATGGTACGCATGAGAGTTGACTTCCCCGCTCCATTAGGCCCCAAAAGGCCAAAGATCCCATTGTGGGCTTCAAAGCTTAGGTCATTGAGTGCCTTGACGCCTCGCCGATAGGTTTTTGATAGATTTTCTACTTGTAAGTGATTCGTATGTAGCATGTCTTCTGATTTCTTTTGCTACGAAATACGGATCGGATAACAAGGAAAGCAAAGAAAAGTGTCGTTCCGCAACAAATCGATGATCAAGCGTAAGGAACAAGCCGAAACATGAATGATGCACTATATCATCGAAATCGTGCGCTTGATCCTTAAAACTTGTTGAAAAGCTGCATTTTCTGCTTCTTTGTAGGGTATGAATGGGCATCTAAAATGGACTCGATTTGCTTGGTTGAACAATAACCTTTGGGTGTATTTCGCCCTTTTCTTGGTTTTGAGTGCAGAACGAGCCACTAATCTTACGGCAGGTCTGAATGCGCCCCTTTTGGCCTTTACTTATTGGAGGGAAAGGTTAAAGGTTCGCCTCTCTATTTGGTCTTTCTGGTTATTATGGGCGGGTGTTTTTCTTGCCATCCCAATCATTATTGCTTCTTTATCTCAATTTCGTTGGCAATTTCATGTTCCTCTCTTCGGCATGCGCGACTACTTTGTCATGTTAGCTATACTGTTACCCATTCTTGATCTTGGGTTATTGATCAATGCATTAGCGGCCCAAAAGGGAGCGATCATTAACTGGTTAGAGAAATGGGGAATCGATGGGACGATTCTAATTGGAATCACTTTCTTTTCACTTTTGTTTAGCATGATGATTGTTAGCAATCAGGAAATTTTTGATCGGCAAGAATTGATTATGCCCAGTGTAGATCTGGTTTTGGTATTTCGGCACTTTTTCCGTTTCCTAGCCTATGCTCTACAGTTTTCTCTGATCTATCTGTCGCTGTATTTTTTCTATTTATTAAATAGTCGATTCCTAATTCCTGAAATTCTCAAAAGAAGAGGAATCCTTCTTTATGCGATCGGGGTAGCAGGAGGGATTGCTTTATTTTTTCCTATCCTTTCACAAATATTGGTGAGTCTTCCGCTCGTTCGTGATGCCAAGAGTTTAATGCCAAGTCAAACCCTCGTCGTATTCACTGAGCTCAATGCCCTTCTCCCTGGCATTGTCTTAATCACCAGTTTACCCCTGATCGTGGCCTTTCAATGGTTTAAACAGAATAGCGAAATCACGAAACTGGAAAAACAGCACATTGAAAGTGAATTGCTCCTCTTGAAGCAGCAGATCAACCCACACTTTTTCTTCAACACTTTGCACAATCTGTACTCCTTAAGCTTGGCTAAGTCCGATCAAACCCCAGAAGTCATTGTACAATTATCTGAGCTCATGCGCTACGTTATCTATAAAGGGAAAGAGAAAGAGGTGCCCCTATCGGAGGAGATAAATTATATCGAAGACTATTTACATCTACAGCAAATTCGCTTGCATAAAGACTTTGAGTTACAATTCAACAAATCTGTTGAAGATCCATCTTTTTTATTGCCTCCTCTTTTATTGATCATATTGATTGAAAATGCCTTTAAGCATGGTATAGAACCGGCGCAAGGGAAATGTTTTCTCACCATCCATCTAAAGAGCAATTCAAACTCCCTTTCCTTCAAATGCAGTAATTCCTTTGAACCTAATCCAGAAAATGAACCAGGAATTGGTTTGAAGAACCTACAACGGAGATTGAGTCTTCTATTTCCCGATCAGCATCACTTTTCCGTTCAGGAAGAAGAGGGCGTGTTCACCGCAAATTTAGAAGTATGGAACCCGTAAAACTCAAGGCATTGATCGTGGATGATGAACCGCTAGCTCATGATGTTATCATCCGCTTCTCGAAGGATGTTCCCGGCCTCGAAATTGTTGGTCAATCTTTTCTGGCGCTAGACGCCCTGGAATTTCTCCGTCACCAGACCGTCGATCTCATTTTCTTGGATATTCAAATGCCAAAACTTAAAGGCTTGGAGTTTCTCCGGCTACTGGACAATAAGCCCATGGTCATCATTACCTCCGCCTATGAAAAGTATGCTTTAGAAAGCTTTGACCTGGAAGTGATTGATTACCTACTAAAGCCCTATCGATTTGATCGTTTTTTGAAAGCAGTACGACGAGCCTTCGGGCAAAAGCAATTAAAAGCAAGTCAGGCAGAGACAACGGCCATACCGGACACCTCCCAACAACAACTCTTTATCAAATCAGACAAACGCTTCATCCAAATCCAAATAGAGGATATCTACTATCTGGAAAGTCATGGCAACTACGTCAAAGTATGGCTAAAGGACGGCTTTCATTTAACCCCCAAAACGCTCCAAAGCTTCGAGGACATCTTACCTAACCCCAACTTCTTCCGTATTCACAAGTCTACCATTGTGAATAGACACTTCATCGATTACCTAGAAGGAAATCAGATTAAGATGCAAAATGGTACAATGCTAACTATTGGGAGAAATCATCGACAAAGAGTAAAGCAATTGATTACGGATAAGGAGAGTTAGAGGATGGAGAAAGAGGACAGTATGCAGAGCACAGAAGTAAGAGGGCTAAAATGGGAGGCCAAAATAAGAAGCGAGAAGCCAGATGATCTGACTTCTCGCTTCTAACATTCTGACAGCGCAGCGGTCTAATCAACCGCTAACTTATTATTCTTTCAAATCTAATTTGATCTGCAATTCTTCTAGCTGTGCTCCGTCGACTGATGCCGGTGCATCAATCATCATATCCCGCCCTTGGTTGTTCTTAGGGAAGGCAATGAAATCGCGAATACTTGCCTGCCCATTCATGACGGCACATAGTCGGTCAAATCCGAAGGCAATACCACCGTGTGGGGGCGCACCGTATTCGAAAGCTCCCATCAAGAAACCAAATTGCTCTTCCGCCTCTTCTGGTGTGAAGCCGAGTAACTTAAAGTTACGAGCTTGGAGTGCACGATCATGGATTCTAATAGAGCCTCCACCAATTTCAGAGCCATTGATCACCAAATCGTAAGCATCGGCACGAAGGCTCTTCATGGTTTCATGATCCCCGGTAAGCATGCGTTCCACATCTTCTTTCTTTGGAGAGGTGAACGGGTGGTGCATGGCGTGGAAGCGATTGCTGTCCTCATCCCATTCCAAGAGTGGAAAGTCCACAACCCATAAGGGCTTGAAGTCCCCCTCCTTCATCAATCCCAATCGACGTCCTAATTCCAGACGTAATTCATTCAATTGCTTGCGTGTCTTATCCGTTTCACCAGCCAGGATGAAGACCATATCTCCGGGCTTAGCTCCGAAGCGTTCGCCCCATGCCCTCAATTCATCTTCCGAGAAGAATTTACCAATCGAAGATTTGAGACTTCCATCTTCATTAAACTTGATATAGACCAAACCTTTGGCTCCTATCTGCGGACGCTTCACCCAATCTGTCAACCCATCAACCTGCTTTCGCGTCATGCCGGCTTGTCCTTCCGCACAGATACCCACCACCAACTCAGCCTTATCAAATACCACAAAGTCTTTGCCTTGCGCAACGTCATTCAACTCCACGAACTCCATCCCAAAACGCATATCTGGCTTATCAGATCCAAACCTTCGCATGGCCTCATCATAGTTCATGCGAGGAAAGTCCGGTAATTGTACTCCGATGGTCTCTTTGAATAGGTTCTTTGTCAATCCTTCAAAAGTCTGCAAGATCTGCTCCTGAGTTACGAAAGACATTTCACAGTCAATCTGCGTAAATTCTGGCTGACGGTCTGCTCGTAAGTCTTCATCTCTAAAGCATTTCACGATTTGGAAATACTTGTCAAAGCCAGACACCATCAGCAATTGCTTGAAGGTCTGAGGCGACTGTGGCAAAGCATAAAACTGCCCTCCATTCATTCGGCTCGGAACTACAAAGTCACGTGCACCTTCAGGCGTACTCTTGATTAAGAACGGCGTCTCAACCTCAATAAAACCCTGTCCTCCAAGATAACTTCTAGTGGCAAGCGCCAGTTTGCTACGGAAGATTATGTTTTCTTGTACAGGACCTCTTCTCAAATCAAGATATCGATATTTCATACGAAGATCATCTCCTCCATCCGTATCTTCTTCGATGGTGAAAGGAGGAACTTTAGACGCATTCAAAATGTCCAGTTCTTTTACCTCAATCTCAATATCACCAGTTGCACGATTGGGGTTTTTATTGGTTCGCTCCCTAACTAAGCCTTTTACTCTAACCACGAATTCACGACCCAATTTCCGCGCCTGTGTACATAAGGCATCATCATCCTCCATATCGAAAACCAACTGCGTAATACCATAGCGATCTCGAAGATCGATAAATGTCATTCCGCCAAAGTCACGACTGGCTTGGACCCAGCCACTAATCGTAATTTCTTGTCCTACGTGTTGCATCCGCAACTCTCCACAGGTGTGTGATCGATACATTTTATTCAATTTTATTCTACTCGTGTTGCACTTGGAAGCATGTATTGACTACTGCTTTTGCCAAGCCGAGCGCAAAAATAGGGATTCACCCTTGAAATACATATCACTTTTATAGATTAAAGCGTATCCATTCCTCTATATTATTTGCATGGCGTACCAAAACTTTTATACCTTGAGGCGCTTTAGTTGATGAATCCAAACCGTTGTTATTACGTTTACTTCCACATCACCGCAAGCGGAACACTTCATGAGTAAATTGGAAAAATTCGGAACTGCCCCAGTATTCTTCACAGCAATATCAACCATCCTTGGCGCTGTAATGTTCCTTCGCTTTGGTTTTGCTGTCGGTTCTGTGGGTTTAGCCGGTACCATAGCCATCATATTGATCGGCCATGCCGTGACGATCCCTACCGCCATGGCCATCGCTGAGATCGCCACTAATCAGAAGGTAGAAGGGGGTGGAGAGTACTATATCATTTCGCGGTCCTTCGGTTTGGTAATCGGCTCTTCCATCGGGATTGCGCTGTTCTTTTCGCAGGCCATTAGTGTCGCTTTCTATATCATAGCATTCGCAGAAGCCTTCGGTAGTGCTTTCGAATACATCCGTATGCACTATGATTTGCACCCGATTCTTGCCTGGTTAATTGATAAAAAACAGACGGTTAGTATTCCTGCGCTGTTCGTCTTGACCGTGATTGTACTAGCAAAAGGAGCAGATTTAGGGGTAAAAACCCTCTATGTGGTAGTAGCTACGCTATTCCTTTCTCTAGCCGCTTTCTTTATAGGACAAACGGACTATAGTAAAAGCAACCAGCTTGATCCATTTGCGACCGTCTATAACGTTGAAGTCTTTGAAGAAACAACCACTAATACGCTGACCGAAGATACGGGCATCGCTATAGATAATCAAAATAAGAGTGACTCTGACACTCCTCTACTTCCAATCGGTTTCTTTACTGTATTTGCCATTATTTTCCCGGCATTTACGGGTATGACTGCAGGGGTAGGCCTATCTGGTGACTTAAGAAACCCGAGTCGATCCATTCCGCTTGGGACCTTAGCTGGAACCTTATCTGGGATGGTGGTATATGTATTTATTGCTTACAAACTGGCTGTATCAGCCAGCCCAGCAGATCTCGCAGACACAGATTCCTTAGTAATGGCCAGTATCGCTTGGCAGGGATGGTGGCTGATTCCCGTCGGCTTAGCAGCAGCTACCATTTCGTCCGCCATCGGTTCTATCTTGGTGGCTCCCCGAACCTTGCAGGCCATCGCAAGAGATCGGTTATTGCCTTCGACACAGATCAATTTCTGGCTATCTAGAGGCCGCGGAAAGAAAGATGAACCGTACAACGCGACAATCGTAGTAATTGCCATAGCTTTCATATTTGTGTTGATGGGGGGGTTGGATTTTGTAGCAGAGATTATTTCGATCTTCTTTATGGTGACCTATGGATCTCTATGTTTGATTTCCTTTTTGCAGCACTTCGCGGCGGATCCTTCCTATCGCCCTACCTTCCGCTCACGCTGGTATATCTCGCTATTCGGAGCCGTGGCTTGTTTCGGGTTGATCTTTGTCATGAATCCAGGATATGCCGTCTTAGCCTTGCTCATGATGACCGGAATTTATGCCATGGTGAGCTACTATAACCCAGATAAGAAAAACATGGCCGTGATTTTCCAAGGCGTAATTTTCCAGTTCAGTCGGCAGCTGCAAGTTTTCCTGCAGAAGGCTGAAAAAGAACAGATCGCCAGTTGGAGACCCTCTGCTATCTGCATCTCGGAGTCTTCCTTTGATCGATTGGCAGCCTTTGATATTCTGCGGTGGATCTCTCAGAAATACGGATTCGGCACCTATATACATAAGATCACTGGATACTTATCGAAAAGTACGGACCAGGAGGCTAGGGCAGCCAAAGAACGGCTGATTCGCATGGCCGAAACGAGCAACAGCAATATTTACATAGATACTTTAATCAGTCCGTCCTACACCTCAGCCATTGCTCAGGTGATTCAACTGCCAGGTATATCTGGCACCGAAAACAACCTGTTACTGCTTGAGTTTTCCAAACAGCAACCCACCAACTTGAAAGATATTGTAGACAATTTCAAATTGGTGAAATCTGTCAATTTTGATGTAATTATTCTGGGTAGTTCTGAGCGAGGATATGGCTTAAAAAAGAGCATTCATATTTGGATCACCTCCAATGATTACGAAAATGCCAGTTTGATGATCCTTTTGGCTTATATCATATTGGGGCATAAAGAATGGAAAGGAGGGCAGATTAAAATCTTTGCAGTATATCCAGAGGAGAGTTGTGATGAGGAGCGTGAAAGACTGCATAGCTTAGTAGAAGCAGGTCAACTCCCAATTTCCATCAACAATATCGAGACCATTCCGAGAAAACAAGCCATCGATATTCACACCATTATCCGAGAAAAATCCAAGGATGCGGATCTTTCCATCATCGGTTTTAGAGATGAGTTGCTGAAGCATGAAGGCACAGCCCTTTTCGAAGGCTATGAGGGTATCGGCAACTGCCTATTTGTCAATGCTGCACGGCAGAAGAATATTAAATAAATAAGTAGAAAATAGAGCGTGAGAGGTAAGAAGAAAATAGGGTGTCCCTTATCATGACTGAGTTGAGTCTAGGGTCTATAGTCGATAGTTTAGGGACCAGGAGATAATGAAAGAAGGATATTAATCGGAAGAGATGACCAGACGAAGGATGGAATATTACAGCCCATCTTGATTTTCTATCCACATTCCCGCCTATGCGCGATGAAAAAGCTATTGAAGCTATTGACCATGGACCGAAAAACTATCGACTCCAATAGGCATGTCCTAGTCAAAATCTGACTTCTGACAGCATTGCGGTCTAACTTCTGTTTTCTGATATCTAATTAGCAAGGCACCGGAGGTAGGAATATCTTACACGTCAGAACGGTAAAATCATCAGGATAGGTTTCTTCTCCCTTAAACTGCTCAATCACTTCCAGCAATTTTTGGTTGAAAGAGGAGGCAGACAAGAGGTAATGCTGTTGCACAAAATCATAGATGAGTTCATCACTCAAGAATTCATCTTGATGATTCTTAATGTCACTCAACCCATCTGTAAAAGAAAGAATAACTGCTTCTTCCTCTACTTTCAAGCTACCCACTTTAAAGGAAGGCAACTCCAGAAATGAGCCTAGTATGGTACATCCCTCTTTCAACAGATGCAGTTCACCATTGGCTACTAAGACCGGTGGGTTATGCCCCGCATTTACATAGTTAAGTTGGCGGGTATTGATATCGTATTCCGCGATAAAGAAGGTAATGAAACGCTCTCCCTGCGTGATAAGATGTACGGAGGTATTGAGATCACGAATAAATTCATCCAGTTCCGTACGTTTATTGATTAGCGTATGGAAGTTGGCTTGAAAATTAGCCATCAACAAAGCAGCTGCTACCCCTTTCCCGGAAATATCTCCTACACAAAAAACGATTTTGCCATCTGCAAATTCGATAAAATCGAAGTAATCTCCACCGACCCCAAGATGCGGCTTATAGATGCTCGCCAGCTCATAGCAGTCTTTGCTCGGCAAGTTTTTCGGAATCAGCATTCGTTGCATCTCACTAGCTAACTCCATCTCACGCTTGAGTCGTTCTTGCTCCAATTGCCGTTTAAACAAGCGCTTATTTTCGATGGCTACGGCAATCACATTGGTGATGGTAGTAATGAACTGTACTTTGCTGTACATGTCTTCTTCTTCCGAAAACCCTCCAATGAAAACATAGGAAATGGCCTCGTTCTTATGGCGTACGGGAATAACTACATCAAATTCTCGGATCAATTCATGATCCTCTTCTTCCACATTCTTTAAACGAGTATAGGTAGGTAGTTTTTCGGAAATATCGATCTGTAGGAGGCTGGCTTTTATTCCAATAGAGGAGGCACAGTACCACTCACCATCCCTAAGAACGTATAGGGCCATTTTTTTGACGCCGATCTCCCAACTCAAGAAAGACTTATACATATTGAAAAGTCCATCCACAGAGACATTGTCATTTATGGCTTGCGTGATATTTAGTAAGCTGTTGATTTGGAGCTGCTTTAAGTTCAGCTCCCTCTCCAGTTCTTCTCTATTCGCCAATACTTCTTAATTTGGGATAGGCTCGGCATCCAATTTTAATAAATATTTTTTTTCTTGCCACTCTGACAGTTTTCGGGTTTCTAAGTCCGCATTTGAGAGGAAGCTTATTGTCGGATAATCACCGTTATTCCTTTAAAATGCCAAACCAAAGAAATTGTCAAAGGAGGATCTACTTTTTGAAAGATAGCAATTTTCCATTGAAGTTATCCAAAAAGGATTTCATTACCATCATCCAAATTACATAGCATGAAGATACTCTTGTTGGAACCTTTTATGGGTGGTAGCCATCGTCAATGGGCCGAGGACTATCAGCAACAAAGTAAACATGCTATCACGATACTGGGACTGCAAGGACGGCATTGGAAATGGCGCATGTACGGTGGTGCGGTAAGCCTCGCCAGGCAATTTATGGCCAGTGACTTGATGCCCGACCTGATTCTGGCCACGGACATGTTAGATTTATCCACCTTCCTGGCCTTAACTCGCAAGCGCACCCATCAGATTCCAGTCGTCCTGTATTTTCATGAAAACCAGATTACCTATCCATGGTCACCAACGGATGCAGATGTATCCCTAGGACGTAATAATCAATATGGATTCATCAATTACACCAGTGCCTTGGCTGCTGATCGTATCTGCTTTAATTCTGGTTTTCACCGAGAAGCCCTCCTTTCAGCACTTCCCGGTTTTCTAAAGCAATTTCCAGATCATCGCGAGCCGCAAAATACTGAATTGTTGCGTGAAAAAAGTGAAATTCTGCCGCTCGGACTTAATTTAAATCAATTTAACTTAAGTCCTGAGGGGCCGAAACCCAAGGAGGCCGTGCTGCTTTGGAACCATCGTTGGGAATACGACAAAGACCCAGATCTTTTTTTTAAAGTTATGTTTCAATTGGCTGATGAAGGCCTGGCGTTCAAATTGGTGGTATTGGGAAGAGACTACCATAAGATGCCACCCGTTTTCGCCGAAGCAAAAGACAAGCTTCAAGATAAGATCTTACATTTTGGTTATGCAGAAAGCAAGCAGCATTATGGAAAGTGGTTAAAGATCGCAGACATTTTACCAGTAACCAATCGCCAAGATTTTTTTGGAGGGAGTATTGTAGAAGCTATCTACTGTGGTTGCTACCCCATCCTACCCGATCGATTGGCCTACCCAGAACATATCCCAGCTGCGCTAAGGAAGGAACACCTATACCAAAATACCGAAGAATTAGTCCAGAAACTACGCTCCGCCATACACCGCATCCAAGAAATCAGGATGGATAAATCTTATCCTAATTTTGTAGGTCATTATGATTGGAGTATTTTAGCTCCCCAATACGATGACTTTTTCGAGCGATACAACTTCAGAGATTTATGAAAAAGGTTACTTTCCAAGATACAACTATTGCTTACGAAACGGTAGGTAAGGGTCCTGCCGTAGTGCTTATTCACGGGTTTTGTGAAGATAGTCGTGTGTGGGAAGAATTTAGCCTGGATTTAGTGGAGGAGAAATATAAAGTCATCACCATTGATCTTCCTGGTTTTGGTAGTTCGGCGGTTTGGCCCAATGTTACGATCGCTGATATGGCAGATGCTGTTCATGCTGTGTTGCAGGATTTAAAGCAGGATAAAGTCATCATGATCGGTCACTCCATGGGTGGCTATGTAAGTTTGGCATTTGCCGAAAAGTATTCCGACATGTTGTTAGGGCTAGGCATGTTTCATTCGCAACCTTATGCAGATAGTGAGGCGAAGAAAGAGGGAAGAGAAAAGGGTATCGGCTTCATTAAACGACAAGGCTCGGCCCTATATGTAAAGCAATTGATTCCGGCGCTATTTGCTCCAGATTTTGTGAATAGCAACGCCTTCTTAATCGAAAAACTCACTTTCAGAGCTTCTAAATATGAGGCTGAAGGCATCATTGAGGGCTTACAAGCCATGAAAAACCGCCCTGATCGGTCCCAAGTTCTCGCTGATATTGCCTGCCCAGTTCTTTTTATTGTTGGGAAAAAAGACAACGCCATACCTGCTGAAAAAAGTTTAGAGCAAACACATCTTCCAAAGATTTCCACGATTCACATCCTTGAAAAAGTGGGACACATGGGCATGTTCGAAGCGACAAAGCACACTCAGTTGTATGTGCGCAAATTTATTTCCTTCTGCCTAGATCAGGCTAATTAATCCTACTCCCTACTAGATCATCCAAAGTCTCTTATCTATTCCCGCTTGAAAGCCTGAAGAGTAGCATTATTCCTAGCCACCAGTAACACCTTTTCTCCCCCCAGCACTACTGTTGTAGCGTCTCGCACCTCTCCTTTCACCATTATCCCGGATTCAAGATAATCCATACTTTCAAATTGCTGATTGCCTTGACCTAACAGTAATACCCCTCGGCTAGCTGCATGCCGCCCGACCTGAGGATTTGAAGCATAGAAGTTGCCCCCTAACCAAATATCCAATTGCCCATCCCCATCATAATCATCAACGGCAATGGCATAGACCGGAGCAAGCTGAGCTTCCAGCGGGAGCGGTTCTAGCGAAAACTTACCGCCATTATTCCAGAGAACAGAAGTTTCCAGGTTTGTTACAGTGTAAGGGATGGCTGCCTGTTGCTGAGCTGGGGTAAAAAGCGTTTCAAAAGTCTCCTTGGCATAACGCTGGTAAGTTAAAGGCTGATCAGCCAAAATGGGAAGCTGCTGTAGGAGATCATGCTTGGCTGCGAAAGGATAAGGGGTAGTATCCAACGGTGCGTACCAATTGACAATAGATTCGCTTCTGTTATTTTGATCAAAATCGCTAACGTACATACTGATCGGGCGTTCTACGCTCGCCTTGAATTTGGTATTTAGTCCCCAATTGCTCAAAACAAAATCAATATCGCCATCTCCATCTAAATCCGCAGGCTCTATACTACGCCACCAGCCATTGCTATACTCAATAGGAGCCGTAATGCGCATCTGTCCTTGGTCATTTCTAAAGACACTTACCGGCCCCCAGTCTCTAACAGCAATCAAATCGTCATCTCCGTCACCATCAATATCTGCCCAGCAGGCATCTGCGACCATCCCCATACCTGCTACGGCACTTGGAGCTATATCTCGCCAACGCCCATTGTCATTCAGTAAGAGATAACTCTGAGCAGGGAGTCCATAATTACCCGCTACCAGGCGACCACCCAGGAATACATCGGGATCTCCGTCTTGATCGATATCGGAGACTTCTAAGCTCGAGAAATGGCCGAAAAAAGGTGGCCTGCTCCTGTTATCGATGGCAAAATTTCCATTTCCATCATTTCGAAACAAGCGTAGCGCGACAGACTGCTTTTTTAGCTCGTGTTCATTTCCAGCTGCTCCAATCAATAGGTCTTGATCTCCATCTTGATCAAAATCCAGAAAAGCCCCGCAGCTACTTTCAAAAGTTCTTATGTCCCTCCTTTCGAAAGCTGGATTAGCTTTGAAGCTAAAGGTGCCTGCCGCTGTTTGTAAGTATAATTTATCGGCATCCCCCCTGGCCCCTAGCAACACAATATCTTCTAGGCCATCGCCATTGGCATCGCCTTTGATTAAACGCGGGCTTTCGGTAGACATTTTTCCCAACATCAGCGGATCGTGCTCAAAGTCATTGTATCGATTTTCTTCGTGTCGAATATTACCCTGGAATAGCTGGCGGCTCAATTCGGCATATAATGGGAGGGGAGAAGTAGAAATAGTTGCCAGCCCTGAGGCCTCAGTGTAGTCCAGGGTTAAGGTCTGATCTGCCGCAATATTTTCTAGGACTTGGCTTTTTCGATCTGGCCACACGACCTCTAGGCGCTGAACATTCTCTCGCTCTTCAAGACCAAAGAGCAATTCAGGTTCAACGCTGCTTTGAAACCCTCTGCCATTGAAATTTTGCCGCACCTGCATTCCATCGGTAGTCCGAATACTCACTCTTGCTCCTATACCAAATGGGTTAGAATCGTTTCCTTTGAATTTGACTTTCAGGTAATGGTGGCCAACTCTTTCGGCCTGATTCTGATAGATCGATGCTATGCTATTGAAATTATTAACGACTAAATCCATATCCCCATCATTATCAAGATCGGCATAGGCTGAGCCATTACTGAAGGAAGGCTGACCTAGGCCCAACTGCTCTGCTTGATCCTTAAATTGTAAATCTCCTTGATTGGAAAAGGCATAATTAGAGACAGGACGGCTGGGTAGTTGGCTAATGACAGGAAAAAGGCCAATCTCTTCCTTATTCTCTATTCTGCCGTAGATATTATTATTATCCATAAAGACTCTAAAATCGAGATCCATCAAGTCCCGCTGGATACCATTACTTACAAAAAGGTCCTTTTTCCCATCATTCTCAAAGTCAAACACCAATACCCCCCAACTCCAGTCCGTGGCTCCGATCCCTGCTAGCATTCCCACTTCCTGAAAGCTTCCTTGTCCGTCGTTCCGATGCAAGCAGTTTTGTCCTAATTGGTAGTAATCACTTCCTTTCTTTGGATAAAAAGGATCAAAGGCAGCCATGGCCTTCAGCCGGTAATTATCCGCCGCAAGTCGGTCTGTAGATATGATTTCCGGATAACCATCATTATTGAGATCAACAATATCACCACCCATGCTGGACACAGAACAATAGTCAGCTCGGTCCTTCAACTCTTCTTTGAAGGTTCCATCTCCCTGATTGATATACAGATAATCCCTTTCCAAATAATCATTACTCACGTAGATGTCTGGAAAGTAATCATTGTTGACATCCCCAATAGCCAGGCCCAATCCAAAGCTAAGTTCATTACTAAGAATTCCGGCTTCCTGCGTCGCATCGGTAAATGTTCCGCCATCATTGCGGTACAGCCTATCCCCTCCTAAGTCTATAGTTCCCTGTTTATTCTGATAGTCCGGCATCTTCCCTGGTATAGTAAAACTGTTATTTAGCACATAGCAATCCAAATCGCCATCCAAATCATAATCAAAAAATGAGGCTTGGGTGGAGAATCCGGGATCGTTCAAACCCAATTCGACAGCTTTTTCCGTAAAGGTGAGATCCCCGTTGTTCAGAAATAGTTCATTGTCCCTGTTCTTATCACCAGCATGGCTGAGGTAGATATCCAGCAATCCATCTTGATTCACGTCTGCCATGGTAGCTCCTGTACTCCAAGCCTTGCTGCCAGTCACTCCCGCCTGCTCCGTGATGTCTTCAAATACGAAGTTGCCCTTATTCAGGTAAAGGCGATTACCGATAAGGTTGGCGGTGAAGTATAGATCCGGCAAGTTATCGTTGTTGATGTCGCCGATAGCCACGCCTCCTCCATTGTAAAAATTTCTGTAGGTAAGAATATTCAAATCCTCTCCATCCTCCACTCGATTGATGAAGTCAACGCCCGTTTTTGTGGCTGCCAGTGATTCAAAGTACGTGTATTCCGCATTCTCCGATGAACGATCGCCGTTGTTTTCTCTCGAAGCTTCGTCCCCACAGGCACTAATTATCAATAGACTCAGGAGCAAACAATTTCTCAATTGGAACATCCATACAATTTTATCATCAATTACCCGACTACTCTAACAACAAGGAGTAGCCAATTACGGCGCCAAAGTTAAGCTAGAATTCTAAGTATAATCCAATAAGACTGACAAGTATTGTCTATAGATTTATCCATCTTCTGTAGTCAGACCTTTAGCCGTCGGCTTGTTCAACCAAAAGACTGCTTCATGAGCTCTATTTCTCCAGTAAGTACCGATTTAGGCGAGAACTTAGGTCCTCAAGGGTCATCTGGATAGCTCCATTTTCCGCTCTCTTTTGGGTATCCTGATCGGTAAGGTCTATGGTATTGTCTTTCGTGACTTGCTTTTCGTGTGTGACGATCTCTGAATAGGGAATGATGCCTGTTCTCACATCCATCAATAGGGCCTCAGCCGTAGCGTAAGCCTTGGCTTCATCCTTCTTAAAAACCTTGTAGCGATAATAAATGTCGCTATTGATGGAAAAAATGAGGAATAGATCTGCTTGAAGTCTGACTGCGGACTCCCGTAAAGTGAAGATGTTTGGATTGTTGCCAATCATGAGTTTTGGCATCAGTATCACCCTTTTCACCTTTCCGTTCGCTTCTAATTTGTTTTTGAAAATATCAATGAAGGACTGCTGTAGCTTCAAAAACTCCTCATTGCTCCAATAGGAGGAATAATAGCGGTTAACGGAGCTGGAGGAATAATTCAGAATGGCCAATCTTACAGTATCTGGCAATTGGATCTCGCTGGAAAGAATGCGAGCAATATCGTCTTCGGAAATCGAACGCCCTTCGAAGTTAAAAAGAGAGCGGGTTAAAGGCTCAGGGTTCGGTGGAGGGGTACTTAAGGTAGTGGTAGGGATTCGAGTTGATCCACAGCTACTCAATCCAATCAGAAGACTCAAGAAAAGAATGATCGGTGTAAGCGTTTTCATAGACTCTATTTTAAGTTATCGATTGATTTTGAGAATGGAACGGGTCCATAATATGTTTTAAGGCCAATCCCAAACTCCTAGATGTAGGATCTCATACCCTTGGTGTAAGCTCATCCCCCGGAAAAATACATTCGTCATTTGTACAACGATAAATGTCACTCCCCTCCTGCATGCTTGCCATTTTCTTCTTACCTTTGTAGTCTAAGCACGTAGACACCCAACCTTATTCTTGGTTCTTTGCAGAAAAGTACAGGCAGCGTTGACAAGTCGAGCTTCGTATTAGATTTCAGTCAAAGCTTGTATTGGCAAAGAAGATTTTTACACCCTCAGATACTAAAAACCCCTATTTTTAGGTTAATGGTTACGGAAAATAGCAACGTTTTGGGACTGGATGTGGCAATGCCATGTTTAATGTTTAATGTTTAATGTTTAATGTT
>ENA-UENT01000383-UENT01000383.1-marine-metagenome-genome-assembly--contig:-NODE-383-length-28901-cov-8.815817_pt1 | contig 28901 bp, 24 predicted proteins | sample MGYA00237879_ERZ529330 | MGnify/ENA primary metagenome ERZ529330 (study PRJEB26372, sample SAMN05368345) | marine metagenome | biome: cultured habitat; feature: ocean water; material: water; isolation... | reverse complement strand
CGGCACGTTTGAGGATGTGGCACTGAGCTTTGGCACAGCAGCTGAAGAGCAAGGCCTGTTGGCCCTCTACCAGAACCAGCCGAACCCGTTCCGGGAAGAAACAGTGATCGGGTTTGAGCTGCCGGAAGCGGTGCCGGCAACGGTGATGATTACCGATGTATCTGGCAGAGTACTAAAGGTTTATCCGGTTGATGGAGTTAAAGGGTACAATCAAATTAGTGTGAAAGCCTCAGATTTGGCGGTTCGGGGAATCGTTTCTTATACCGTCAAGACTAAAGACCACAGCGCAACCAAGCAGATGGTTATCGTAGAATAAGGAGTTTCAGGGGAACCTGGACATATATCAGAGACCGGGCATTCAATTGAGTGTCCGGTTTTTTGTTTGTATTCTATATTTTTCAAATGCCGAAGGCTGATCGATGTCTTCAGGCACCGCTTTGTACAGATTAAAACAAGGCAAAAGCGAGATTAAAACCTTTAGTTGACTTTCGGGTTTTCTCCTAAAAAAGCATGTTCCGCTCCTTCCTTTTTATGCTGGTCCTGCAGGTACTATGGATAGCTACCGGTACTACACAGTCAGATACTTTGCTTACCACAGGCTTAGACTCGGCAGTAATCGTCCGTACCACACGTCTGCCCGTACCCGCTATCAGAGCCCCTTACAGCATTCATCAGCTGCAGGAGGCAGACTGGCAAAACGGGCGGCAGCATTTGTCATTAGCTCCGGCGCTCAGTCAACTGCCCGGTCTGCTTATCCTCAACCCCAATAATTTTGCGCAGGACCTTCGGTTGTCGGTACGGGGCTTTGGTGCCCGCTCAGCTTTTGGCATTCGTGGCATTCAGATATGGGTGGACGGGCTTCCGGAGACCACGCCGGATGGGCAGGGGCAGGTCGATAACCTTGATGGGGGCATTTTGAATCAGGCCAGCTTGCTCAGTGGGCCGGCTTCGGGCATGTATGGCAATGCTGCTGGCGGCGTCATTCAGTTGCAAACGGAAGCCCCTCCGGAATCAGCGATGGCGGAAGCCCGGCTAAGTGCGGGCAGCTACGGTTTTCAACGGTATACGCTGAAGGGTGGTGGCCGGAGTGGAGCTTACAGTTGGCTGGCTTACGGCGCGCACACCAGGCAGGAAGGCTATCGGGCACACAGCAGGGTGGAAAATACCCTGCTCAATGGCCGGTTGCGTCGGCAGTTGGGCGATCGCGGCCAGGTAGAGCTGCTGCTGAATTATGTCAATAGCCCCATCGCGCAGGACCCCGGCGGGCTTCCCGCAGAGGCCCTGTCAGAAGACCGCCGTCAGGCCTGGGGGCGCAATTTCCTCTACGACGCAGGGGAATCCGTAGAGCAGGGTAGGGCAGGGCTGACCCTGGACTATGCCCTGACGGAGGACTGGCAACTGGAAGCTTATGGCTTTGCGTTGTTCCGGGACTTTTCCAATCTGTTGCCTTTCGAAGGGGGCGGGGCCGTAGACCTTTTTCGCCAATTTAGTGGACTGGGAGGGCGCTTGCGGCATAGCGGGACCTTGCTTGGGCAGCCCTGGCGTCAGGTTTGGGGGGTAGATGCACAGGCACAGCGCGATCAGCGGGAACGCTTCGACAACCTGGAAGGCGAACAGGGCGATCTCGTCTTTAATCAGGATGAAGTCTTTCGGAGCTTAGGTTTGTATACGGTGCAGGAATGGCAGCCGGTCAACCGTATCTGGCTGACCGCTGCATTGCGCTATGATGCTAATTACCTTTCGGCAGAGGATGCTTTCTTATCCGATGGGAATGACTCCGGCGACCGGTCGTACCAAAATTTTAGTCCTTCCGCCGGCATCAGTTATGACTATGCATCGGGCCATCATACCTACTTCAATTACAGCTACAGCTTTGAAACCCCTACACTCAGCGAGTTATCGGCTAATCCGGGCGGGGCGCAGGGGTTCAACGAAGATTTACAGCCGCAACAGGCTCATAATTACGAGGCAGGGCTGAAGGGGCAGTTCGCCTCAAAGCTGGCGTACCGGATTGCTGCTTTTTATATCCAACTGGAGCAGGAACGCCTGCCCTATGAGCTGAGCGATAGCCCCGGGCGCGTGTTTTACCGCAATGCGGGGCGCTCCCGCCGGCAGGGCGTAGAGTCCTGGCTGCAATGGTCGCCATTCTCTAACTGGAAAGGGCGGCTTTCTTACACCTTCTCGGACTTTGTCTATCAGGAGTATGAGGCATCAGGACTGGTATTTGATGATAATATTTTGCCGGGGATTCCACGGCACCTGTGGTCAGGTATGATTGCCTGGCAGTATTTGCCAAAAGGCAGCGTAACCCTGGAGGGGCGCTACCTGAGTGAGTTGTTTGCCGATGACTCGAATACGGCAACAGCACCGGCTTTTCTGGAACTCAACCTCCGGGCTACGTATGGCATTGCATTTAAATGGGGCGAACTACAAGCCTTTGGCGGCATCAACAACCTGCTGGATGCCCGGTATGTCAGTAACATTCGGCTGAATGCCTTCGGAGAGCGCTTTTTTGAGGCAGCACCCGGGCGGAATGTCTACCTGGGGCTACAAGTTGGATTGCAGCGGGATAAGTCCTAGAGAAATATTCCGTACAGCACCGTATTGAAAATAGCCAGGAGGATAGCCAGGAAAAAGGCAGATTTGAAATTGTCAATGTGAAACCCTTTTAGGAAGTAAGCCGCAATAAGCAGCAATGCACCATCCACCACAAAGCTAAATAGCCCCAGGGTGAGGTAGCGCAGAGGCGTGGTGATAAAGTCCAGCACACCGCCCAGCGTAGCGTTCAGGATGGCCAGAACTATAGCCACCAGCATGGCTCGTACAAAGTCGTCAATGCGTACGCCATTTAGGAAATGGGCGCCAGCCATGAGTGCCAGCGCGTTGAGGATGAACTTCAGCGCCCAGTAAGTGGGGCCGTGGGCATCGAGTAAAAGCAATTCCATTACTGAGTGTTTTTCAGTTGTTCCTGTAAGTCTTTGATGGCCTGATCGCGTTCTTTGATTTCACGCTTGAGGCGGGCATTCTCCTTTTTCAGGGCTTCAATACTTTCTGTGGCGGGCTTTTCGGAAGTCTTTTCTTTAGGTTTGCTGTCTTTAGCAGGGGCTTCCTTTGGCTGTTCCGTGGTCTCCATGCCGGTTATCGATTTGAAATTGGCAATCGGGTCCTCTCCGTTGATGTAGGAGGCACCGGCAAAGGCCAACGGCACAATGATGATCATAGCGAGCAGGAAACGGGCGAAGGGCGTAACTTTTCTTCTTGGCATCGGTGGTATTCTGTGTTGATTACGGTACAAAAGTACATCCTGAGCTGACGAGTTGCCAGATATTTCTACTTAATCCGGCAGAAATGCGATATACGACCTCTGGTCAGGCCCTAAATTGATCGTTCTTATTTAGGATGGGGGTATTAAAATGATATTTTTGTGCAGGGCGGGGCATGCCCGCTCATCAAAAACTACTGCTATGCCAGAAGCTTTCATTTACGATGCCCTGCGCACACCCCGTGGAAAGGGGAAAAGCAGCGGTGCGCTCTACGAAGTCAAGCCCGTCGAGTTGCTGTCGGCCACCCTGCAGGCCCTGCAAAGCCGCCACCCGGTTGATCCTGCCCGACTGGATGATACCATTATTGGATGTGTGACGCCCATTGATGATCAGGGGCACAATATTGCCCAAGCTGCCTTGCTGCACAACGGCTGGAATACTTCAGGCGGAAGCCTTCAAATCAACCGTTACTGTGCCTCTGGTCTGGAAGCCATCAATCTGGCGGCGATGAAAATACGTTCGGGCTGGGGAAATCTGTTGCTGGCGGGCGGTGTGGAAAGCATGAGCCGTATACCCATGGGCACAGATGGTGGTGCTCTGCTCTTCGATCCAGAAGTGATGGCCGGAGCGCACTACCTGCCACAGGGTGTTGCGGCTGACCTGATTGCCACCCTGGAGGGCTTCTCCCGGGAAATGCTTGATGAATATGCCTATCAGTCTCAGCAGCGGGCCCGGCACGCGGTGGAAGCCGGCTACTTCTCAAAATCACTGGTGCCTATTTATGATCGAAATGGCCTGTTGATCCTGGACCGGGACGAGGCGGTCCGTACGGATGTGACGATGGATAAGCTCAGTCAGCTAAAGCCTGCATTTGAGCACCTGGGGAGGATGGGGTTTGACGATATGGCCCTGGAGCGTTATCCGGTGCTGGAATCTGTCCAACACGCCCACACAGCCGGCAACTCCTCTGGTATAGTGGATGGAGCTGCGCTGGTGCTCGTAGGAAGTGCGGCCGCAGGAAAAGAAGCTGAGTTGAAGGCCCGGGCGAAGATCAGGGCTGCTGCGACCGTTAGCGTAGACCCTACTTTGATGCTAACCGGGCCGGCACCTGCAGCTGAGAAAGCGCTTCAGCTAGCCGGGATGACGGTAAAGGACATAGATCTTTGGGAGTGCAATGAAGCCTTTGCTTCGGTGGTCCTCAAATTCCAGCGCGAGCTCAAAATACCCGATGGCAAACTGAATGTGAACGGTGGCGCAATCGCCATGGGGCACCCTTTGGGAGCTACCGGTGCCATGCTGCTGGGCACCCTGCTCGATGAACTGGAGCGGCAGGGTAAGCAAACCGGTTGTGTAACGCTCTGTGCGGGCGGAGGGATGGGGATTGCCACCATTATTGAGCGGGTTTAGCCGTAACTCGTTTTCCATGAATTAATGCTCAGCGCCAAATCAATAAGCTAATGATTTATTACAAAAAAGATACGGACCATATAGTCACCCTTACCCTCGATATGGCAGGGCGGGATACCAATATCATCAATCATGAAGTCAGCCGTGCTTTCTTACCTGTAATTGAGCACCTTCGGGCAGAAAAACAGAAAGGGACTCTAAGGGGCGTCATTATCACCTCAGCCAAAAAGACGTTCTGTACCGGTGGTGACCTGGAATACCTTTCCAAAACGGATGATCCGGAAGCCATCTTCCAACTGGCAGAGCAACTAAAGACCACTTTCCGGGCGTTGGAAAACCCAGGGGTTCCGGTAGTGGCTGCGATCAACGGTTCAGCATTGGGCGCGGGGTTTGAATTGGCGCTGGCGTGCCACCACCGTATTGCCATTGACAAGAATACCACCCGTTTTGGATTTCCGGAAGCCCAGTTGGGGCTCATCCCGGGAGGAGGAGGTATTACCCGGCTTACCTGGCTGTTGGGCGTTCAGAAAGCCTATCCCATTCTTACCGGGGGGCATCGTTACAATCCACAGGAAGCCCTGCAGCTGGGGCTGATTGATGAACTGGCGGTCAACGACCGGGAAATGAAGGAAAAAGCTAAAGCCTGGATCATGAATACCCGGGAAGCCCGCCGGCCCTGGGACCAGAAAGGGGCAACGATCCCGGGCGGAACTGCAAAGGACCCGGCAGTGGTCATCTTTCTGCGCAATGAATCAGCCCGTCTGTTTGCTACCGGTGCCCACCGCCTGCCCGCTCAGCGTGCTTTGCTCAGCATTCTTTACGAAGGGTCAAAGGTGGATTTTGATACGGCCAGCCGTTTGGAAAGCCGCCATTTTACGAGCTTGTTGCGCAGCAAGGAGACCAAAAATATGATCAAAGCGTTTTGGTCAGACCAGAACTTCATCAAAAACGGCGGCAACCGGCCTAAGGGATTTGGGAAATTCCGACCTCGTAAAGTGGGGATCATCGGCGCCGGGCGCATGGGGTCCGGGATAGCCTACGTGTGCCTGGACTACGGTATGGAAGTAGTACTCAAGGATGTATCTAAGCCCATTGCCGAACGTGGGCTCGACTACGTCAGCAAACGGTTGGAGCAAATGAAAGCCAGCGGGCGCAAAAAGCCCGAAGAGTGCGAAGCCATGCTCAGGCGGATTCAAACCACCGAGTCTTCCGCTGATTTTGAAGACTGTGACCTGGTCATAGAGGCGGTCTTTGAAAACCGGATGGTCAAACAAAAGGTCATGCGGGAGGCTGAAGAATACATTGATGATTACAGCTTGTTTGGGACCAATACCATTTCAATCCCCATCACGAAACTGGCTCAGGGGTCACTCCGGCCAGCGAATTACATCGGGCTGCACTTTTTCCCACCTGCTGAAGAAGTGCCGCTGGTGGAGATCGTAAGGGGGGCTGAGACCTCAGACGAATCGGTAGCCCGTGCCTTTGACTTTGTGAGGGCGATCCGGAAGACACCAATTGTAGTGAAGGATGATTGGGGGTTCTTTGCAGCGCGGGTACAGAACACCTTCATTTTGGAAGGCATCACCATGCTGTCAGAGGGTTATCCTCCGGCATTGATTGAGAACCTCGGCGTTCAGGCAGGTATGCCTAAAGGCGCGCTGGCCCTGGCTGACCATCTCGGGTTGAATATGGTATTGCGTTACGAGAATCAGGCTGCAGAGCACTATGGTTCGAAGTATATTCAGCATCCCGCTGTAGAGGTGCTCCGGGTGATGCTCGAGGAGCTGCAACGCCCGGGACAGCAAAAGCGGGCTGGTTTCTATAATTATCAGGGCGAGCAACCCGCTGGGCTCTGGAAAGGACTTGAGGAGGCATTTTCCAGTAGTAAGAAACGGGCGAAGCACGAAGAGTTGATGGAGCGCTTTCTGTTCGCACAGGTCCTCGAAGCAGTTTGGTGCATGCAGGAAAAGGTCATCCACTCGGTACCTGCTGCCAATTTGGGCAGTATTTTTGGCTGGGGCTTTCCGGCTTTCAAAGGGGGCGTCATTCAGTATGTTAATGATTATGGTGTAGAGGCTTTCATCAAGCGCTGCGGCGTCTTTAAAAAGAAATATGGGCAACGGTTTAGTGTGCCGAGTAAGCTGAGGTCAATCGTAAGCCAGTAAGGCGGTTTCGGCAGGCGGGGTTTTGGGCAGAGCTACCAAAAAAGTGCTGCCTTTGCCTGGCTGTGACCGTAGCGTAATCGTTCCCCCAAGGCGCTCCGCCACTTTTCTGCACATCGCAAGCCCTATACCGGTCCCGCTGTACTGATCGGGTGGGTGAAGCCGCTGGAACATATCAAATACCTTTTCCTGGAACTCGGCAGGTATACCAATTCCATTGTCTTTGAATGTGATGACCCACTTTGCAGAAAGGGCGCTGGCCGATACTTCAATGGCTGGACGGCCTGTTGTATTGTATTTTATGGCATTGTCCAGGAGGTTCATACAGAGTATGGACAAGAGGTTGGGCGAAGTCTGTATAGTGGGCAAGTCCCGTAGCTTTACCTCGAATTCGTCGCCATAGGTTCCGCGCAGCTGTTTGGTACAATCCATTAGCAGCTTGTTCAGGTCAGTGGACTCTATCTGGTGCTCATCGGGGTTATTCAGCCGGGAAAAGTCAAGGATATCTTCAACAAGAGTATTCATTTGCCGGGCGCCTGCCCTGGCAAACCTGAAGTAGGTATGCAGGTCGTCGTACTTGCCCTTTTCCAGATCGCGTTCTGCCAGTCCCAGGAAACTGGAGATATTCCGGATGGGTGTCTTCAGATCATGAGAGGCAATATAAGCGAACCGTTCCAGCTCAATATTTGCTTTTTGAAGCGCAGCGTTGGAGGTTTTAAGCGATTTCATCAGTTGCGCTTGTTCCTCTTCGTACTTCTGGTTTTCATGAAAAAAGTAGGTGATCATAAGGCTGACGGCAAGAGAGGTGCCGATAAAGGTAATGATGCTGTCCAGTGGGTCAATCCTGGCCGCTAATGGAGGGCTGACCGAGAGCAGTGCAATACTGGAACCGGTAAAAAGCAATAGGATGAATACAACAAGCGCAATGCGGACCGTCCATTTTTGGTGGAATATAATAGCGGTGGTAATAAACACGAACAGGGTATAGCCTGCACCTATTGAAGGACCGTAAAGTAGGAGTACCGCAGTCAGTAAAAGTGGCAAGACAATATTGGCCGCATACCGGGCTGCATGATGTAGAGTGAAGTAGGATAACAGGAGTTCTCCAATAAAAAAAAGCAAAATAGGCAGCAATACAGTGACTTCTGGACCTTTTAGCAGAAGATCTTTTATTCCAACCAGTAGCGCAACGCTCGCTCCTGCCAGATTGAGCCGGTTCAGGATTACAATGCGGGCAACTTCCACCCGGTTCAAGCCAGGTGTGACGCCCAACTGGGAAATCCATGAAAAAATGCCGGGTTTGGTGTACATAGTTGCTGAAAAATCAAATCTATCCACAATGTACTGGGTTTTCTGGTTTTATGGCACTTTCCGGTTGTGTTTTGTCGCAACTTATTGGGCTGGCCGGTTTCGGAATTAGATATTATTAATGTGGGTTTTTTCCAAAAAGAATTCTGTTTTGTAAACCTTTTTCAAGGTGCTTTGTCTCACTTTTATAATTTAGCGGGGCCTGTGTTGGCGCTGCAAAAGATGCATTAGTAAACATGTCGGAGCACTACGATTACATCATCGCCGGGGCAGGTGCCGCCGGGTTGAGCCTAGCCTGTAATATGATGGACGGGGCACTGTCCAGCGCCCGGATTCTGCTGATAGATCAGGACCTCAAGCAGAGCAATGACCGGACCTGGTGCTACTGGTCTGATGAAACGGATGACCTTGAGCACCTGGTGTACAAATCCTGGTCTCATTTATCTTTCCTAAACGAGGCGCATCAACACGGCGGAGCGCTTGGTCGTCTGACTTACAAGATGATCAGGGGAGGAGATTTCTACGAATATGCCTGGGCTAAGCTACGCGATTACGCGAATGTATCCTTCCGGCAGGAGCGGGTACTTCATTATCATTCCACAACAAATGGCGCCGGGGTAGTAACCAACCGTGCATCTTACACCGGAAAGTACATCTTCAACAGTTGTACGCTACCTAAACCTGACCCCGGGGCACACTTTCTTCTTCAGCATTTCGCAGGCTGGTGGATAGAGACCGAATCACCTGCTTTCGACCCTCAGAAAGGCTATTTGATGGACTTCCGTACCCCACAGAAAGGAAGTACCCGCTTCTTTTACCTCTTACCAATCGACGAACGGCGCGCATTAGTTGAGTATACTGTTTTTTCTCCTGCCCGTTTGCAACCATCCGAGTACCAATCCGAATTAAAAACTTATGTTGAACAAACTTTAGGGATTTTGCATTACACCATCGCAGAATGCGAGTCGGGAGCTATTCCCATGACGGACCAGATAATGCCAAAGGAAATGTACCCTAATGTGATCAATATCGGAACAGCAGGTGGAGCCGTCAAGCCCACGACTGGCTATGCTTTCTCCAGAATCCGGCAGCAAGCGGCACAGGTTTGTGCACAGCTCGAGTCAGGGCAGTATCCGGACAGTAGAGTCAAAAGCCCCGTGCGTTTTCGGTTCTACGATCAGTTGCTGCTCAATATTTTACAGAACAGAGGCGATTTAGGGAAAGGCATTTTTTCCAGCCTGTTCCGGTATACGCCGATCGAGACGATATTCCGTTTTCTTGCTGAGGGGACAAAGCTGTGGCAGGAAGCAAAAATATTTTTGCGGTTGCCCATCCCAACGTTCCTTAAAGCAGTTTGGCGCGTATTCGGTCCGATGAAAGCAACACCCAGGGAGAGGGAGGCTTCTGATCCTGCTGAGAAGGCACCGGTTGCCTGGGCTATTCCTGTTCAGGATAAATTACAGACACCATGACATCCAGGTACCCTGTACTTTACCGGTCCATTCAGGGCATAGCGCTGCTTGCTGTGCTACTGAGTTTGCTGGTGCCAGGCTGGCTGTCGAGTGTACAGCTGATTGTTGCGCTGGTTATGATTCTGCTGATCGGGATCCCTCACGGAGCAACAGATTATCTTATTTTTCAGCAACTCTCCCGCCCGCTCTGGGGCAGTCGGGAAATGACCCGGTTTTACATCAATTATATTCTGCTGATGGCTGCTTTTGCTGCATTATGGTGGATACTTCCGGAATTAGCGCTCCTTGTGTTTCTCGGTATTTCAATCTACCATTTTGGTCAGTCCAACTGGAATTATGTAGGGTTTCAATCCAAGCTGGAAGCTGTAGGGACGCATGTGTTGTGGGGGAGCTTTGTGCTGTTTGTGCCCATACTCTGGCATTACGAAACTGCGGCACCAATTATTGGCAGTATAACGGGTGCCCCTGCTCCACAAATCAGCGGAGCCTGGAGAGAGGCGGTCAGTATCACGCTTTTGGTGCTTAACCTATGGCTTTGTGTTTATTACTTTGTGCAAGACAAGGTTACGAGAAAAGAATTCATGGATGAAGTTGTCAATCTTTTCGCATTGGCGCTTTTGCTAATTAATCTGCCATTGCTGCTGGGGTTTGCCATTTATTTTGTCTGCTGGCATTCCTTGAGCTCGATGATGGATCAGATACGTTTTTTCAGGAGGCAGGTACAGTCCTATAATGTGGCTCAGTACATTAAAAATGCATTGCCTTTGAGTCTGGCTGCAATCGGAACACTTGGCGTATTCGCTTTCGCACAGGTGAAAATGGATATTCCGCTCAACATTGGAATTGTGTTTGTGTTTATCTCCGTGGTAACACTGCCACACATGATTTTGATAGACCAATTGTACCAGGAAGGCAATGCTGTTTCGGCATATAATTCCATGAACAAAGAATTTTGAATCATTTGGTTCGGCGGTTTGAAAATTTGACAAATTTTTAAACCATTTTTTCACGACGCTGTTAGTGCAGTGTCTTTTAACAGTTCTTTAACGTAATTCAATAAATCTAAATCATGGACGCATTAGTAAACATCCAACCCTTGCTGCTTGCGCAGCTCAAGTCCGGTGATTATGTAGGTTTTACCTTCTTCATCGGTTCAATGGCCATGGCAGCCGCCACGGTATTCTTTTTCTTCCAGTTTAGCCAGGTGAAAGGCAAGTGGAAAGACTCCATGCTGGTGTCTGGCCTCATTACCTTCATTGCAGCGGTACACTACTTCTACATGAGAGACTTTTGGGCAACCAATCAGGCTTCTCCAACGGAGTTCCGCTATATTGACTGGATCCTGACAGTGCCCCTGATGTGCGTTGAGTTTTACCTCATTCTGCGCGCTTTTGGTGCAAAGGTCGGTCTGCTTTGGAAGATGATCTTCTATTCACTGGTGATGCTGGTAGCCGGATATCTCGGTGAGACCGTTTTCCGCGATCAGTCTCCACTTTGGGGTTTCATTTCCACAATTGGTTACGTTGGCATTTTGTACGAAGTATGGTTTGGTTCTGCCAAGCGCCTGTCTTCTAACTCCAACGATCCTAAGCTGCAGAAAGGCTTCAATGCACTGGCATGGTTTGTCTTTGCCGGCTGGGCGATTTACCCGATCGGTTACATGACCATCGACACAGGTTGGCTGGCAGGGGTTATCCCGGGCGAGTCTATGGATATCATCTACAACATTGGTGACGCTGTAAACAAGATCGGCTTTGGTCTGGTGATTTACTCACTGGCGATCTCTAAGTCAGCTGAAGGCTCAGAGGAGTCTGTTGGTGTGGGTGCAGGAAAAACGACTACCAACGCTTAAGGAGCAGATACGGTTTGCATTGAAGAAAAAACCTGCACTCAGGTTTCCACCAAAGCGCAGGTCAATAATGCATTAGTAAACTATAACTGCAAAAGTAAGGGTTTTAAAGCATATCTGAAATCCTTTGATGGCGGATAGCATTCAAAAACACTTACAATCGTATCTTTTCAAAAAGAAACTTAGGGGCACGGCAGTTTTGCCGTTGCCCCTTTTGGTATTTATACAGTCTAATGAGAAATTTTTTCTAAAGCCTACAAACAGAATTGGTAGGGAATTGACTAAAAACGACGTCTATTTCCAACTTTTTTTCCTTTCCGCTCTTTCCTGTGTGGATACTATACTTTTCAGAACTATCTCAAATTGATAGCTATGCGCAAAACCTTAAAGATCATTGGAATTATCTTTGCGGCATTAGTGCTGCTGGCCTTAGGTGCTGCCTGGCTGGCCAACGAGCCGATTCCGGAAGGCACACCCGGGGCAAAAGCAGATGAGCTGGCGCGCGAGATGCAGCAGGCGGTCAATGTGGAAGCCTGGAATAACACCCGGTTTGTACGCTGGTCTTTTCCCGGCGGGCATGATTATGTGTGGGATAAGCAGGCGGGGCTTGTTCAGGTAAAATGGGGAAGCAAAGAGGTACTGCTTCGTACAGATGGGCCCAACGGGAAAGCGTGGGATAGCGAGCAGCTCCTGAAAGGGGAGGCTGCTGAGGCGGCGGTTCAGGAAGCCTGGGCTTATTTTTGCAATGACTCTTTTTGGTTGAATGCGCCCGCCAAAGTTTTCGACCCGGGCACTCAGCGGGCTTTGGTAGACCTGGAAGGCGGTGAAAAGGCACTGCTTGTCACCTACGAAAGCGGAGGCGTGACCCCCGGGGATGCCTACCTTTGGCACCTTGGAGCAGATGGTAAGCCGGAACGCTACGAAATGTGGGTTTCAATCATCCCGATCGGGGGGCTGGACGCCACCTGGGAAAACTGGACAACGTTGTCTACAGGTGCCCAAATCGCCACGACCCATAATCTGGGCATTTACGAGATGAAACTGACGAATGTAAAGGGAGGGCATTCCCTTGATCAGATTGGCCTGGAGTATTACCCTTTTGAGGCACTGGGAATCAGGCAGTAAGTGCCACTTACCTGATAGAAAGAGGGCGCGTTATGAGTTGTAAGGGTTGAGCAACGGAAGGTTAATCAATCAGGGCCTGAAGCTCTGATTTGATAAATGCACCCAGCTCGCTGACGTATGACCTGGAAAAATTAAACTCGATACCAGCGGCCTGGTAGATTTCCCGGACATTGCGGGTATAGCCGAGTTTAAGTGCGTTCAGGTAATCCTTTATGGCAGCCTCGGGCTCTTCCCGGTACCTTTTCCAAATAGCGATAGCGCCAAGTTGAGCCATACCGTACTCGATATAGTAAAAAGGCACTTCAAAAATGTGCAGTTGTTTATGCCAGAGGTGTTCCAGGTAATGCTCCAGTCCTGAATGGTCGATGGTTGGAGAATTAAAAGATTTCATGATCTGCATCCAGGCCTCCTGCCGGTCTTCCTGCTGATGCTCAGGGTGCGTGTACACCCAATGCTGGAATTTGTCAATCGTTGCGATCCAGGGCAATACCTTGAGGACGTATTCCAGTTGGTTGATTTTTGCCCGCCGCAGTTCTTCCGGGTCTTCGAAAAAGACATCCCAATGCTCCATAGTCAGCAGCTCCATGCTCATCGCTGCCAATTCTGCAACCTCGGAAGGCACGCGCTTAGCGGTCTTGAGTTTGTAATGGTTGGTAAGCCGGCTATGTACGGCGTGGCCGGCTTCGTGCATTAGCGTGCGCATATCGCTTAGGGAAGTCGTCGCGTTCATGAAGATGAATGGGATACCAGTCAGGTGGAGTGGCATATTGTAGCCACCAGGCCGTTTGCCCGGACGGGAATCCAGGTCAAGGTGCCCCAGCTCACTCATGATTTCCAGGGTCTGGCCGAACTCAGGGTGAACCTTATAAAGGCAGGCGGTAGATTTCTCTACCAGGTCATCAATAGTCTGGAAGGGGCGAAGGGGCTGGTCACCAGTAGGGTCGACAAACAAATCCCACGGGCGTAGCCGTTCCAGTTGAAGCGTTTCCTGCCGGTACTGGTTCAGCTCATCAACGAGCGGGACAATCTCCGTTTGAATAGAGTGGTGAAAATCCTCACAGTCCCGGACCTCATAGTCAAAACGGCCAAGTGCCCTAAACTTAAAGTCCCTGAAGTTTTCGAATCCTGCATTCTTTGCCATCTGATGCCGCATATCTTTGAGGGTATCAAAGAGGTTGTCCAGAGGCGCTGTTTCTTCCAGCAGACGGGCATGGATTTTGTGGTATACTTCCTCACGGTAGGCCCGGCTGGGTTCTTCGAGTAGAGAAGAAGCTTTCTGCAGGGTCATTTGCTTGCCATCTACTCCTATGGTCATTTCGGAGAAGATCTTAACGTACTCTTTGGATTTTAGTTGGATTTCAGTAGCCAGAGGGATATTTTCCTCCCGGAACAGGTTTACGGCATTGCGGATACTACGCAGGTGAATGAGGTACTGGCCCTCATCTAATTGTGTAATATAAGGGCAGTTGACCAGTTTTTCATTGAGTTCGTTCTCAAGCGCGGTGATTTTAGGCGCCAGCTCCTGCACGGCATATTGATACAGGGATTCGGCTTTATCATCGGTACTGTCTATAGTGATTTTGATATAACGCCAGGAAAAAGCTTCACTGACCACAGCATCCAGTTCGCTCTTATCTTTCAGCCATTGTTCAAGTTCCTGCTTGGTATGAATCTGCCGCTTGAGCAAATCCCGGTAGTAAGGCTGAAGCCTTGACCAGGTCGTCACTTTGAACTCCTTAGGCACAAATGCTCTTTCATGTTCTTGCAGAACAGTAGCCGTCTTGGTCATGAGAATCATGATTTAGGGGTGCCGCACGTTTCTACAGTTATACGGGCACACAACGGGAATGTATATTTTCTCACAGTTGGTTGTTCCCCCCGGGAACCACAATCGTGAAATTTTCCCTTCAATGATCGAATGTTGTACCGGGGGGTACGTTAAGAAGGTTTACGCTACTTACTGCTATTTGTTACCCAATCTGAGGAATTTGTTTGGGAAAAGCGCCGAAGAGCAATCAAGGTGGGGGGGATGGGCTGGCACGGAAGCGAGTCACTGGGCGCTTTGAGGGGGAGCGTCCGTGCCAGCTAAGTGCCGTTTTATTCTTCTTCTTCGCTTTCTGCTGAATCATTCAGCAATCCCGCTTCATCGAGGTAGTTAAACCACTTTATCACTTTCTTGATATCACCGTTGAAGACCCGGTCCCGGTCGTAGGTCGGTAATACCTCAGCGAAGTATTCGTGCAGTTCCTCTGATTTGGCAGATGCAGCAGGGGGCGGATTATCCTCCTGTTGCTGTTTCATGTTTCGGAACACTTTTTTTAGCTCCATGGAGTCTCCGTCATCCGTAAAGATGGAGATAGACTCCAGGGGGGTAAATTGGTGCTTCCGTGAAGATGCAAACCGGCGCTTGCCCGATTGGACATCTTCTATGATTAAGCCGTTGCTGCGGTTGGCTGCCATTCGGTATATGCCGGATAAGCCGCTTACCGCTATGAGTTGTTCTAAATTCATAAATTACGTGTCTCCTTATTTACTTAAGGCTGCAAATTTAACAACAAAAACCTGAATTGCTTAGCCTAAAGAACTTGTTCTTTTACGGAGATCACTATGAAGGGGGGATGGGGGCTATTTAGCCTTGAGGGTAGTACGACAAATCTACGGATTAATTTCAGCGAACACAATTATTAGCCCTGTTAATTGGGATATTCATACCAAACTTCTGCCATTATTAAGGATGCAGCCAGCTTCTTCTTTTGCAGGGGTATGGCCTGAACATACCGGGCTATTCCTCCTCTTCCCGTTTCGACAGCTGCCGGAGCTGGCTTGGGAGCAGGCTGATTTTCCCTTTGCTGAACCGCTCCAGGCTAAGCGCAGTAACAATATACAACTCTGTAATACCAGGGACGGGCATGAAAATCAGGCTAAAAAAAGGCAGAAACCTGGGCAGGTCTTTGAGTTGCTCTATGGCTGCCTTTATTTCCTGTTCAGATGGCAGGGGGGTATCTCCGTGAGGCCGGAACTTTCTGCGCAGCAAACGGCTAAGGGTGATGGCCATTTCGCGGGTTTCCACAGCTTCCATCTTTGCTGCCCGGCCCAGTTTAAGTGTGTTTTCTGCTACGGCTTCCCACACCAGGTACATCCCGGCTTTTCGGGCTTTATAGAACCGCAGTTGCTCGCCGTACTGAAACAGGAACAGGCCAAGGTTGGCTTTACTGCTGATCAGATCATCTTCCGTAAGGCGGAGCCTGAAGGCCAGCTCTTCCAGCAGGTGAATCTCCTGCAAATCAATTTCAGCATCAGCGTATACCCCCATCAGTGCAATATCCAGCAGGAAACGCCGCCCGGCCCAGTGGAGGTTTTCCGGTACCTGTATGTCCCAGGCAGAAGGGCCGGAACGGATGAGGTTGCGAATAGCATGCTGTTCTCCTGGTGTCAGGATGCGGGCAGATTTCCGGAACTGCCGGAGCAGAAACTTTTCCTGGCGCGTGACCTCCCAGTCGGCATGTACCGCTGCTGCGATAACCTTCAGCGTGAGGATCTTCAGGGCCTTCAGTTCTTCCTGCAAAGCGGCTGCCCATTCAGCAGAGGGCTCCCCGCTAAGTTGTTTTTCATAATACCGCTGAAAGCCGTAGATGTCCCAAAACAAGTGGCTGTTGATGCCGCTGCGGCGAAAATCAAAATAACTGCGCTTATACTGTACCCGCTCAAAGAGGATTTCCTCGACAAAGTTATGCGTTTGCCCGGCGCCCAGCCCGTGCAGTTGTTGGTAGTATTGGCGCAGCGTACGACCAAACCTCGCTACCATATCCTTATATGCCTGCCCGGTAGGTTGCCCTTCGATGAGAAGGGCAGTGTAAAGCAAGGTGTCAAGCAGGATGAATTTTGCTAAATCCGGGCGCCTCATCCGCTGTATACGTCCATCGGTGGCTTCAAACGGGTAGGCAACGGGAAAGCCGAAGGAAATCCCGGAGCGCTGCATGCACTGGTAAAGCGGATGGTGGAGGCTTTCAAACCGCTCCCCATGCTGTATGAGCGCTTCTGGCAGCTCAACCGGTACTTTGGGCATTAGCGGTTTGTCCTGACGGTAAGCCAGGTATTGTTCCAGCCAGCTCTTTGATTTAAAATTCAGCATGCAGTTGGGTAATGGCGTAAAATGTTTCCGTGCCTAAAATAATGCCCGTAAGTTAGCACCTTCAAAATTATTCGCTCTATGGACTATTCTGCTCTGCCAAAAGTAGAGTTGCACCTACATCTGGACTGCTCGGTCAGCTACCCGGTAGCCCGTCAGCTGAAGCCCGGCTTATCTGAACAGGTTTTTGAGGAGGAGTTTATTGCCCCGCCCAAATGCAAAGACCTGGCTGATTTTCTAAAGCGGGCTGTAAAGGGCTTCGAGCTGTTGCAGTCCCGCAAGGCATTGCGCCTGGCTACGCTGGACTTGCTGGGAACCCTGCAGGCAGAAAAGGTCATTTATGCCGAGATCCGGTTCGCCCCGCTTTTGCATGTAATGCAAGGGCTGTCCCCTGAAGCGGTCGTGGAAACCGTACTTGAAACCCTTAAAGAGGGACAGCAGGAGAAAGGTATACACACGGGGCTTATCCTCTGTACCCTTCGGCGGTTTGGTGAGGCGCAGAGTATGGAAACTGCACGTTTGGCTGCACGCTACCACGGTCAGGGAGTTGTAGGCTTCGATATCGCCGGAGACGAAGCCAATTATGAACTGGCACCACATATCTCTGCTTTTCAGTACGTGCACGAAAAAGGCATTCCGGCTACGGCACATGCCGGGGAAGCCCGGGGCCCGGAAAGTGTGCGGGAGTCTATGAAGTACCTTCACCTGAGCCGGATCGGGCACGGCGTCCGCATTACTGAAGACCCACGTTTGATGGACGAGGTCCGGGCTGCAGGGCTACACCTGGAAATTTGCCCCACGAGCAATATTCAGACTGATATTTACCCGGCTATGCCCGACCATGTGGTCCACCAATTATTACAGGAGGGCTTCCCGCTCAGTATCAATACCGATGGCCGGACGCTCGTCAACGTCTCACTCAGTGAAGAATACCGGCGGATCGGAAATGCTTTCCATTGGTCACCTGATCAGTACCGGGCAACTATAGGTGCCGCTATTGATGCTGCTTTTACGACAGAAAACATAAAATCCGGGCTGCGCAGGCAAATGCGGGAAGCATGGGGTGACGGTTCATAACCGATGGCCTACGGTTCAGGGCCCGATATCTACGGCTGATCAGAAATAAGTGGTGGAAGGGGAGAGAAGCGTACACCTTTGTACCATCACTCACAAATACCTAATCTGATCATGACTCGATTTTTCTTATTTCCGATACTCCTGTTCATTGCAGGGACCCTTTTGGCACAACCGGTGCAAACCATCAAAGGAACGGTAACTGACCAGCAATCTGAAATGCCTGTCATTGGCGCCACGATTGAAGTGCTTAGCGTCGAGCCTTCCAAAGGCACTGCTACCGATCTTGACGGGCGTTTTGCCATTGAAGGCATCCCGGTGGGGCGGCATCAACTTCGCATTTCCTACCTGGGGTACGAAACGGTGACCATTCCTAACGTCCTGGTGACCGCCGGCAAGCAAACCGCTCTCAACCTCAGCCTGCAGGAATCCATTGTCCAAATGGATGAGGTAGTGGTCACTGCTAAGGTGGAGAAAGGCAAGGCACAGAACGAAATGGCGACCATCAGTGCCCGCTCTTTCAACCCCGAAGAAGTTACCCGCTTTTCGGGTGGGCGCAACGACGTGGCCCGCCTGGCAGGAAGTTTTGCCGGGGTAGCCGTAGCTGATGACAGCCGCAACGACATCGTCATCCGGGGCAACTCGCCTACGGGCGTACTTTGGCGCCTCAATGGCATTCCCATTCCCAATCCCAACCACTTTTCCACGCTGGGTACCACCGGCGGACCGGTCAGTGCGCTAAATCCCAACCTGCTCAAAACCTCCGATTTCCTGACTTCAGCCTTCCCGGCGGAGTATGGCAATGCCCTTGGCGGCGTTTTCGATGTGGGCTTCCGCAATGGCAACCGGGATGAGCACGAGTATATGTTCCAGATGGCAGCCTTCAGTGGGCTGGAAGCTATGGCAGAGGGCCCGTTGTCCAAAGCCAGGAACAGTTCTTACCTGGTGAGCTATCGCCACTCGTTTGTTGGGCTGGCGGACCAAGTGGGGATACCGGTCGGTACCAATGCCACGCCCAACTACCGCGACCTGAGCTTCAACCTGGATTTCGCCAATGGAAAAGCCGGGAAATTTACCCTGTTCGGTATCGGTGCAACCAGCGATATTGACTTCCTGGGTGATGAAATTGACGAAACAGACCTTTTCGCCAGCCCGAATGAAGATGCCTATGCCGATTCTCAACTGGGTATTATTGGTTTGCGCCATAACCTTATTGTTGGCGAGAATGCTTACATCCGAACTGTGGTTTCCGCTTCCACGGCACGCACCGGTTTTGAACAGGATAACTTCCTGGACGACGGAGAAGGCAAACTCCGGGTTACCGAAGTCAGCGACGTGACCAATACCCTGGCGGTATCTTCTTTCCTGAACAAAAAATTCAATGCACGATTTACCCTGCGGACAGGTATTGTGGCAGAAAACTATCAGCTTGATACCCGTGTAGACGACCGGGACGACCGCCCTGACCTTGATGAGGACGGCGAGCCTGACTGGGTCGTGGTGCGGGATTTTGAAGGCAGTATGACGCTGATGCAGGCCTTCGCGCAAGGGGTGTATCGCTTCAATGATAACCTGTCGCTGCAGGCGGGGGTGCACGCCCAGTATCTCGACATCAATAAAACCTCAGCAGTAGAGCCACGTGCCACCCTCAACTGGCAGGTCCACCCTAAGCATGCCTTTAGCCTGGGCTATGGCCTGCACCACCAAATGCAGCCGCTGCCGGTCTTCTTCTTCACAGAAACGGACCCTGTCACCGGCGAGCTGGTGCGGTCTAACGAAAGCCTGGATTTCACCCGCAGCAACCACTTCGTATTGGGCTACGACTGGAGCATCGCCCCGAGCTGGCGGGCCAAAGTGGAAACGTACTATCAGGCGATTAGCGATGTGCCGGTGCAGCCTTTCGCAAGCAGTTTCTCCATGCTCAACGCCGGTGCAGACTTTGTCTTCCCGGAAACAGGGCGCCTGGTGAATGAGGGCACCGGGACGAACTACGGGCTGGAACTTACCCTGGAGAAATTCTTTAGCAGCGGGTACTATGGATTGCTGACCGCTTCGTTCTTCGATTCCAGGTATGAAGGCAGTGATGAAATTGAACGCAATACCGCTTTCAACAACGGCTACGTGGTCAACTTCCTGGCAGGCAAAGAATTTAAGATTGGAAAGGACAAGCGTAATGCCCTGACCTTTGACATGCGCCTGAGCAATGCCGGTGGCCGTTACTACACCCCGGTTGACCTGGAAGCCTCAAGAGCTGCCGGAGTGGAGGTGCTGCAGGAAGGTGTGGCATTCAGTGAGCGCTTCGATCCCTACTTTCGCCTCGACCTGAAGTTTGGCTATCAGCTCAACAGCAAGAGGAAGCGCTTGTCCCAGCAGTTCTTCATCGACTTGCAGAACATCACCAATAATGACAATATCTTTGATTTGCGCTACAACCCAGAGACCAACAACGTTGACCGGGTGCTGCAATCCGGGTTTTTTCCGGACATCATGTACCGCTTACAGTTTTAATTTCCTAAACTCTTGATTATCTTACTTACCGGAGTTGGGTTGTTTCCAGCTCCGGTAGTTTAATGTTGAGGCCATGAAGCACCAAATGACAGTCAGGCAAGCCATAGGAATAGACGATCGGCTTTTGATGTGGATAGGGATTCCGCTGCTGAGTTTTTTTATTCCGCTGCTGCTGTTTAATGGTACATTAGAAAGCGGCCTGCTCCGGTATTTGCCGAAGTGGGGCATTTCATTTATGTATACAGTAGCCTATTGGTTGGTTAGCCGTCAGATCTTCATTTACTTCCGCAGGCGTTATACCGGCGCTAATCAAACCACTATGCGCCTCCTTTATACCGGCATTGCTCTGGTGGTGGGGTTCGTGCTCGTGAATATATTGCTTTGGAAAATTTGCCAGCCAATATTGGCCCTGGTGCCTGAGCAAAATGCGGAGGATACGAGTATGATTGCCGGCTCTTTGCTCATCGTTGCGCTGGTGGGTACGATTTATGAGTCCATTTATCTTTACCAGAACTGGAAGCGCACTTTGCTGGAGACCGAGCAGCTGCGCCGGGAGCAGGTCGAATCCCAACTGGAAGGCTTGAAAAACCAGGTGAACCCACATTTCCTTTTCAACAGCCTTAATACCCTGACCTACCTCATCCCGGAGGACCAGGAAAAAGCCGTGCAGTTTGTGCAGAAGCTCTCAAGGGTGTACCGTTATATTTTGGAGATGAAAGACAAAAAGCTGGTCACCCTCGCAGAAGAACTGAAGTTTTTGCACGCCTACGTATTTCTGGTTAAGGAACGCTTTGGGGACAACCTACAGGTGGAACTGGATGTGCCGGAGCCTGCCAAAGCCATGCAGGTGGTGCCGCTTTCGCTGCAAATTTTATTTGAGAATGCCATCAAGCACAACGTTATTGCGAAAGGAAAGCCGTTGACGGTAGCTGTAAGGGTGGAGGGCGGTAATCTGGTGGTGGTCAATAAACTGCAGCCCAAGGCACAAGTCATGCCCGGCACCGGCACTGGTCTGGCCAATGTGAGGAACCGCTACCGGTATTTCACGAATGACCCCGTGTCAATCTCGGCTGATGACGGGGTTTTTGAAGTACGCCTGCCGATGCTTCAGGTCTGATGGTTTTTCCGTAATTTCGTGCTTTCTGGAAAAGAAGTGGAGCCAGGAGCTCCCGGAAAATACTGTAATTATGATTTCAAAAAACATGGAAAATGCCCTCAACGAGCAGATCGTTCTGGAGGGCTACGCTTCTCAGTTGTACTTGTCTATGGCATCGTGGTGTGATGCTCAGGGGCTGGAAGGTTGCGCACAGTTTATGCACCGTCAGTCCGAGGAAGAGCGCATGCATATGCTGAAAATCTTCCACTACCTCAGCGAGGTGGATGCTTTTGCGAAAGCGCCGGGCATTGATCAGCCCCCGCACGAGTTTGACTCGGTGCAGGCGCTGTTCGAGCAGGTGTATCACCACGAGCAGAAAGTGACGGCGTCTATTCATAAGCTGCTCAAGATTGGCTACGACGAAAACGACCACACCACGCTCAACTTCCTGCAGTGGTATGTGGAAGAGCAGCGGGAGGAGGAAGCACTGATGCGTACGATTCTGGACCGTATCAAGCTGATCGGTGGTGGGCCGCAAAGCCTATACTACATCGATAAAGAGGTGCAGCAGGTCAATGCACAAGCGGAAGCCGCCGAAGCAGCGGAGGAATAATACATAACCGGTTTCCCGCATGGAAGAGCAAATTCTGGATTATTTTGGTTCGTTTGAGGAAGATAGCCGCATCGTTGTGGCCAAGCACTTTTTCAGGGCATCAGAAGCGCACCTTTATGCAGCCCGCCTGCGGGAAGCCGGTATTCCTCACTATATTTCCAATACTAACATCATGACCGCCCTTCCTCTGGGCGGTGGAGGCGATATCGGGCTGCATGTCCGCGCTCAGGACCTGGAAGAAGCCACCCGCATCATCGCCCGCCTGGATTTCCAAAAACAGCAATCTGCCGACCCTGACTTCCGCGATGCCGACCTGGACGACATTGAGTATCAACGTCAACTTAGCGAGGCTTCTACGAATGAACGTTTACATCCCTACTGGTATTGGGCCCTTGTGTTGATCGCCCTGCTAGTGGCGTTGAGGGCGTACCTGCGTGCCTCAGGGGCGGTGAACCGGTGGTGGGATTTCTTTTGAAATTGGGTACATTGTTTTTTTTGCATTATATTGAAGAAATTTAATCTCAGATTCCATGGAAGATCAGGAGAAAGGAAAACAGCGTACCCGTATTACGGACAGTAAAAATGTAGTCAGCGGCTCGAATATTGAAGGGCAGAATATTCACATTGGGGATATCATCCACCAACATTCCTCTTCTACGCCTCTTGGTGGTCAGGAAGATGCCGAATCGATCAGGCAGCTAATTGGCAAAGGCAAACTCAAACAAGCTATGGAGGCTTTGGCGGTTTTTGCCAAGGACAAGGGAGATGGTGATGTAATCGATCAGGTAGATCTGCTCAAAAGCCAATGGGCGGCTTTCAATAAAGAAAACAGAATGAGGCTGCTCTCATATGAGGATTCTACGTTGCAGCGCAACAAAATCACTCATAGCATGCTCGAATTATTACGCGAGTTTGATGAGTAAAAACTTAACAGAGCAGGATAGAAGAGTGGTAAAAGCTGGGGTAGAGCTATTACAGGCGCATTGTGCCTATACTCAGGCTTCTGTGCACAGGAAATTAACTCACCTTGGGTGTAAAGTAGCAATCGCTTCTTTGAACAACATTATCAACGATAAACCGATAGGCGCCCCTCTTGCCCGAAAAGTCCGTTTGTCCATGGAGAAACTGGTCTGGCATGAACTTGGACGGCAATGGAATACCAGCAAGCAACAATTCCTTTCTGATGAACGCCCTTTAGGTTGGCAGCCTGATGTAGTATCTGAAGCGCAGCAGGCCGAAGCATCCGGTTCTTCTTGTTCTATTATCCGGCCAGAAGGGCGTTTGTCGATAAACGATAAGGTTGGGATCATTAATGCGGCACAACATGAGGTGATTGAGTTTGGGTTAAGGCTGCGCACCTTTTCAAATTATTTTTTGACCAGAAGTGCGTATGAATTCAAAAACCATATTGTTGCTCAGCTCAACACAGGTGTCCATTTTAAGCTGTATTTGCTGGATCCTGATTGCAATGAAGCTCGGTTGTATTTCAATGACCGTGCCCGAGTGTTGCCCGAAGAGCGTGAGGGGCAGGAACAAGCTCGTGCATCAGTTGAGCGGCTGTCTCAAATCAAAGAAGAGTTAGTGGCGGCAAACAGCCCGGGAGACTTTCAGGTCTTCTTTTACCGGCACATCCCCGTTGCGCACTTCTTAATTATTGATGGTGAAAGCTTGTCCGGGCAAATGGTATATGCTCCTTATCTATACGGCATCCGACGGGCGGACTGCCCGGTTTCAGTGATTAGCAAGCAAACACACCGTCAGCTTTTTCGAACGCATTACCAGTCTTTTCTCGCGCTCTCGAAGGATGCAACTCCTGTTTTCTAAAGGTTTTAAACATGACAATGAGGCGGATGTCTGTGCCTGAATTTATATGAATTCATATGGAATAGTGTGAATGTCATTCCTGTTCATATTTGATGTTTAGTGCTCCCATCTTTGTGGTAAATACCATAGAAGCTTACTGGCTTTCCTGGTTTTCGCTTCCTTCCCGAAGCTAACCAATGGCAGCCGTTTCGTGCCACTTTAGGCAGAGCCCGTGGTATCCTAAACCACATTTTCTTATCTAAACATCTTGATTATGGATCTTATCCTGATGATGGAGATCCTGGAGATCATTATTGAGGAAATTGTATTGCCTTAATGTTTGGTTTTCAGTGATCCGCCGATTGCGGCCTTCAGTGCAGGACAGTTGCTTATTCCATGGAAGAAGCGCTTCGTAAACAACTTTCTGTGCTGGAGTTAGTAAATTTTTTGTTTGATCCAGGATTGGCACATGATGGGCTCGCCGTCTAGTTTTTCAAAGACGGCTTTGGCATTTTTATTGTTGGTAATTGCTTTGATAACCTTCAGGAGGTTTAGGAAAGCAACTTTGGCGGATTCCCCGATATCTTGGTGTGAGGAAAGGAAATCCTGAAAATTTTTGCAGTGGTCCATGATGATATCGTAGCCGGCATCTTGCTCAACAAATGCCAGTAACTGAAAGGTCCGGGCACGGGCTTCAAGCCTGGAAGGCACCGCTTTTCTTAGTGCCAGGAGTCGATGCACCCGGTCATATTGACCTTTGTGAAAGGCGATCATAGATTTAGCAATAGCAATGGCAACCTCCTGTTCTGTATCAGGCAGCTTGTTGCCGTTCTGGCTTAGGTATGCTTCTGCCCAGTCTGTCTCTTTTTCTACACAGGCTGTTGCAATGGTGTTCATGAAGCGGTTGCTGGTCAGTAAGTTGTGGTGGTGAAGCATTTCATTAAGGGCCGCGTTGTTGTACCAATCTTCGAAAATGGCGGTGTTCACGGACGCATCCTGATTTCTGCCCTGACGGCTCATAGCGTTGACGCAATACCCATGCAAGATCATCTGAAGGTCCGGGCTGAATTTTTGGCCATGTTCGATATAGAAAGCCAGCAGCGTATCGAGTTTGGCACCGTCAGTGTAGGTGTCATTCAGCCCTTTGGCCAGGTTAAGCCCTCTGCGCAAGAGGTCAAGCGGTCTGTTTTCAGCTGCTGTTTGGTCATCCACAGTGAGCTTCGCATGGTTGTCCACAGGGAGTGGGTCATCCAAGACATTTTCACGGTTTTTAAGCTCCGCCTGATAAAGGGTATGAGCGGCCTCGTAGAAATCATCGAGTAACCTGGTTAGCACAATCAGCCTTTCCTGACCGGTTTCAGTTTCCTTCTTTTTGGTGTCATTGGTGGAGAAATAAAGCAGGTGGTTTAAATAAAGCTGATCAAATAAAGACCAGATGCTTAGGTATTCTGGCTGCTGAACCAACTGCCGGACTTGTTCTGATTTGCGCTCAAACAGATGATGGGCACCCTTTTCCTGAAAAATTTCAAGCATTAACAAGTCCCGCCGCTTTTGCCGGTTGGTTTTTTCCATGCCAGCTGCCGATTTAGGATTGAGTTTTTCCAGGATGAGAAAATCCTCCAATAGGCTATACAGGCGGCTGGTGGCTTCAGTGATGCTTTTTGGTAATACAGATTTAGACCGTTGTTCCCGCAGGGCTTTCGCAACTTCGGCTTCACTGAGGTACTCATCAGTTAGCTCATCAGGGCAGTGCTTTTTGAGCAGGGCAAGCAGGTCGGCCATCAAAGAGTTCTTACCAACTCCCCCTGCTGCATATTTGAAAAAGGCTTTGACCTCCTGTTCAGGCATTACCCGAAGTAGCTGTACGATTTTGGTGTTGAGCATAGCCAGTTGTTTTACTGAAGCAGCATGTGCATTCAGTGTAAAAGTAGAAAGGGAAAGCTTAAGGATCAACAAGTGCTAAATCCGGGAAAAAGAAATACTTGATTAAGTTATTGATAATGAGTGTTTAATGTGTTTTAATGGGTGTTTTCGCTGCAAGAATGGCGCTAAAATCCGGTTGGTAAACCAACAGGATAAGCCGACTTTTACATCATGCTACTGAAGTTCAGTGCACTAAGAAACTAAACTCGCATAATGTTTCACTCTCAGAGTGGAAGCCTTTTTGTGCTGGTGGGCCTGTGGCAACATGGGCTCACCTTCATATGCGAACAAAAAACCAAATGAATGAATAGCAACCGTCTGCACTTCATCTGAATACCCTAATCTCTAAACAGAGTTAGATGAGGCTGGCAGCATCACCCAAAAAAGAAAAGGCCATGGCTCAAGAAGTTAGAAAACAAGTTGTTGATGTTTTTACCCAAAAACTGCAGCGCAATTTTAGACTCTACTGTCAGGAGCAGTCGCTGCCCTCGGATTTAGAGCAATTTACGACCTACCTCATTGATTACGGTATCGTTGACAAACATACGATTCGCCACTACGCCATTCTCGAAGTCTTCAAAGAGCTCTACCCGGCAAATGAACACAAAAAAACACAAACAGTGGAGCAGCTGGCCCGGCGGTTCAATGTGTCTGTCAGAAGTATTTGGAATGTGCTGCAGAAGCGTCGGTTGTAATAGGCCATTGTCGAATTGTCAATTAATTTTATCGTTTTGAAGTAATTTAACTTATATTTGGTTCTGATATGCATCTGCCTGCTAAAGTTATAATCTTGACCCCGATCGCGTTAGAATATTCAGCTATGCGCGATATGCTCAGTTCAGTCGAATCTTTTGAACTGGGGAGTTATGCATGTGTGAAAGGCAAGGTAGTGCAAGAGTCCGGTTCACTTAGTGTCTTACTTGTGGAGACGGGTTCCGGTAACCAACAAGTGGGCTTTGCGGCTCTTAAAGCCCTGCAGGTTTACAAAGCAAATGCGGTCATTCTTACTGGAATTGCCGGAGGGGTTAAGGATGCCGGGCTGGGTGATATTGTAGTGGGGATCCGTGCATATGGGTACGAGTCAGGTAAGGTAACTGCAACGGGTACCTTAAGCCGGCCCTCCGTATTTCATTACAGCTCCGCCCTTCAGCTTCAGTGTAAAAAGGTAGCAGAAGCCGGGCAATGGAAGCGAAATAGCGAAACAGCGGACAACTCAATGGTGCATTTTGGGCCTATCGCTTCCGGCGAGAAAGTGGTAGCAACCACAGAGAGCCCTGTGTACCAATCCATAAAGCAATATTACAATGACACCCTGGCCTTAGAAATGGAATCCATCGGTTTTGCGCGGGCTTTGCACGATTTCAAGGGCATAGAATGCATCAACATCCGTGGGATATCAGATTTACTCGACGGCAAAACGTCGGACCACGATAAAACCTATCAACCCATTGCCGCCAAAAATGCTGCTGCTTTTGTTTTTGAACTTCTGAAACAAATCGACCTAAAACCCATACCACATATGGACCCAAAAGAAATCGGGCAAGCCCTTGCTCAGGCGTTGCTGCCGTACCTGTCAGCAAAAGATTTACCAACCGGTCAACTTCCCCTTTCACCGCAAGCCCCAGCTGTCATCCGGGAGGTATGGGGTAGCGTATTGCCCCTTCTCCAAGCCGATTTGGAGTTCATTGAGGACGAAGATAGCCTGAAACAATCCCTTGCCAAAGAGGTCGGCAAGGCCACCAAAAAAGATGAAAGCCTTAAGGCCGAACTCGAAGCCCTACTGGCTAAGCTCCGGGAGGCCGATGCCTATAATAAGGGCGGTGTCTCTATTCAAAACAGCAAGAATGTGGTGCAAGGCAGTACGATCAGGGTGGGCGGTGATTTTCGGTTGGGGGATGGGTGAACATAAACTTGTAAGCGCTATTTTTGATTTGCAATTTTCAGCATTAGAAAAATGTGCGTTGCAATAGCCAGCTTAGCTTTAGACACCTGCTTTCATTGACCTAAACCCTATTCTCATGACAAATAAACGAGGTCGGCATTCTCAAAAAAATAAAGTGGAGAACTCTTATGTGTCAGCAGGTGAACGCGTACACATTGGGGATCAAATAGTGAATAACTATAGCGGGGTCAATCCCGGGAAAGGAGAGAAATCAGGACTGAAGGTAACGCTCATTAGTCTGACGCTGTTATCAGTGACGATTTTTAGTCTTTCTTTTTCAAATAACGAGTTCGTATTTCTTCAAGTCTTATTTGGAGAAAAGTCGGAGCAAATAATTAACAAACCTGCTTCTATACCACCGAATAAAGAGGAAGGTGGAAATGAAGAAGATCAACCTAAAGAAGAAGATCCATCTGGAAATGATGAACCTCTAGATGAACCGCCTACTGCAAAGCCCAAGCTGTCCATCGCCGATTACGCTAATATTAGTCTAAGTGTTAAAACGGCATTTTGGGGCAGTCGCTCCGTCCAATTGCCCGCATTCCAGAAAGCAGTAGAAGAACAATTCGTGCGCCAGGATATCTCAGTTTCGAATCGATATTTCAAACCTGCCTTTGAAAATAAATTCGGCAGAGATTTGGAAAGGCTGGATGTGGGGAGTCTTCAGGACATCGGATTGTCGAAACATCTTAACTGTATTTGTGAGATAAGGGAAAGCATTAAATATGAGCCTAACGAAATTGAAGGTATGCACATGGTAACTGCCAGGGGAAGGGTAAGTGTTCTCCTGCTTAACCTCACGGAAGGGCGGCTGAGGCAGTATACTTTCACTGAGAATGGTGCGGGCATTTCTGAACCTTCAGCACTGGAAAGCCTTGAGGAACACTTACTGAAATCGCCAAAATTAGCAGAAATATCAGTTCAAAAATGCCAATAACATCATATGAGAAAATACTCGTTTTTACTAATCATTGCCTTGGCGTATGGTAGCCTGTTCGGGCAGAGCATCACTGACAGAGAACTGAATGAACTAGCTACAAAACTCGTTGACAAGGTAAACAATGAATTAGACAATCAAAATATTGCTATTGCCGACTTTGTCGATATCAACGATGAACCATCTGATCTAGGGCGGTACATTGCCGAAGAACTGAGCTTTAACTTGGTTGACCGAACGACTAAGTTTAAAGTAATAATGCGAATCAAGAGCAAACTAAAACGTAGAAG
>ENA-UENT01000376-UENT01000376.1-marine-metagenome-genome-assembly--contig:-NODE-376-length-29500-cov-7.991278_pt1 | contig 29500 bp, 20 predicted proteins | sample MGYA00237879_ERZ529330 | MGnify/ENA primary metagenome ERZ529330 (study PRJEB26372, sample SAMN05368345) | marine metagenome | biome: cultured habitat; feature: ocean water; material: water; isolation... | reverse complement strand
GCGTGGCGGGTTGGAACACGGATTGGACGGATTTGCACGGATTGCCACTGATTGCGAGCGGGGGCATGTTACCAGGGCGGTCACTGCAAAACAAATCAACCTATCACAAGGCCCATCACCGAATAACCGTAGCCGTACTCTTATACTCATACTTATCCCCCCTGGGCCCGGTAAAGGTTACCAACACCATATAGACTCCGTTTTGCACAAAATTCCCCGTATTAAGTTTACGACCGTTCCAGCCATCAAAGGGGTCATTGGTTTCGAAAACCGTTTCCCCCCAGCGATTAACGATAATCATTCGGAAATTGGTCGCCCCCTCAAGTACACCGGTACCCAGGTACTCATCATTCAGGCCATCCTGGTTGGGGGTGAAGGCATTGGGCAGGAAGTAGCGCACCTGCGGAATAACGTCCAGAAGTTGTACCAGCGTGTCCTGGCATCCACTGGGGTGCGTGACAATCTGCCGTACCTCGTATACGCCCGTGTCCCGGAACTCATGGGTAGGGCTGGGAGCAATGGACTGATTGCCGTCCCCAAAGTCATAGGACCAGCGGGTAGCACCGGTCGATTCATCAAAGAAGCTGACTAATGGCTCAAGGTTGCTCGGGCGGTCAGGTGTAAACGAAAAGCCCGCTACAGGCGATGGCAATATGGTAATAAGGTCACCAAAGGTAGTATCAATCTGACACCCGATTGGGGACACAATATCGATACTCACCGTATAAGTCCCCGGGGCTTCGTAGGTATAAGTGGGGCTGATCACGCTGTCCACTCCTCCGTCTCCAAAATCCCAGGTAATATCGTACGCCTCACTAATGGGCGTGGAAAGGTTATTAAAAAAGATATCCGCAGGCGCGCAACCTGTAAAGTCACTAGGGGCAATCACAATAAGCTCTGGTACGGGAAAGTACTCAATGGGCAAGGTATAGGTATCCTGGCAATTGTTGATATCTGTGACGGTGAGGGTTGCCGGGAAATTACCTGGGGTGGCATAGGTGTAAACCGGATTCTGGTCGCCGGCCGTACCTCCGTCACCAAATGTCCATGACCAACCCGTGATCTGCCCGCTGCCGGAAAAAGAGGCATCCGTAAAGACCGTAGGGCCAGCAACACAGGTATCATAGTCAAAGCTGAAATCAGCCTCTATGGCAGGGTAGATGATCACTCGTATATCGGCGGTATCGCCGCACTGCGTATTGGGGTTGAGGATTAGGTTGCCAAAATAGGTCCCTGTATCCGGGAAGTTGATAGCGGGTTCCCAGTCGCTAAACGATACTTCCTGCCCCTCCACCATAAAAGACCAGTTGTAGGTTTCAATAAAAGATTCCTGAAAACTTTCATTGGTAAAACTAACCGTATTTTGACCACAGGATACAATCACGTACTCCTGGTCGGTATTCAGGTCTGCAGCTCCCACAACAGCCTCTACTGTAGGGTCGCAGGGCGCTACATTAAACTGGAAATCCCGGGTCGTCGTGCTCAGCAAATTACCCGTAGCATCGAATTCCTGCACGCAGACTGCCACGACATACTGCCCCAGATTAATTGGCGTGCCCGTTAATAAACCGGTATTAGGATCGATCTGTAAGTTAGCTTCCGGCCCCATCGGCTGAGTGGGCGTAAAATTCGGCCCCAGAAAATTGATCGTATTGTAAGGTGGTGGGCAGGCCGGGCCTGGGCGCGCTCCCTCACAGGTCAGGTAAAGCGGATCGGTGAGCAGGTTGCCGCCACCATCGTAGGAAGAGCACAAACTATACACCAACTGATGCCCATCCACATCGGTGGCACTATGGTCAAATTCCAAAGGAGCCCCCGCACAAATAATAATTGGAGGAAATTCATTGAATACGGGGCTGTTGTTGCATACCTGCTGGGCCTGTGGCGTAATTTCGGTAAAGAAGGTAGAACCGGTGTCGCCGGGCGCAATGATATTGGAAATCGTCACATTACGGCAGCACCGCTGATAAGCTATGAAGTAACTTTCCGGCGACTGAGGCAGCTGCAGCTCGAACCGGTAAAGCCCTTCCTCTACTTTTACATCCGGTGGGATCAGACAGGGGTAATCCGGGCGTTCCACATCCGTTACACTCAACAGTGGCGCATTGATTTCCAGGAAAGGGTTGGCCTGAGTTTGGCCGGAGCAATTCCCTGAGCAGTTGTATACGGCGATGAAAGCCTGCGCATCAAAGTCTGCACAATCTGTACAGTTGCCATCCCGGTAAATCTTCAGTGTGATTTCATAAGTGTCATCACCCAAACAGGCGTAGGTCATCACACCACCAATGATGTGCTTAGCCTGTAGGCCCAATGGCAACAGTAAGGTCAGTACTATTGCCATTGCATTTTTTACAGATAAATGGTTTTCCATAGCTTGTGTCGTTTTCTTCGTACGAGGGCCAACAGCCACCCTTTACCGGATAACGGTCACCGTGCCCTTTATCTCAACGGGCGCTCCACGGGGTGGGGTATAGGCCACCCTGGAAAAATAAACACCCTGAGGCACAGGTTGCCCCTGATTATTAAACCGCCCGTTCCAGCCTTGTTGCGGATCGTCCGTTGAAAATACGTTTTCGCCCCAGCGGTTCCAAATATTCAGCTCAAAGGATTTCATTCCGTCCGTAAATCCTTTGCCCTTATAGACATCGTTTAGCCCATCATCGTTGGGCGTAAAGGCATTAGGCAGGAAAAAAGTGGCCTTAGGCTGAATATCCACCACCTGAACAGCAGTATCCTGGCATCCCAGCGGATGGGTGACAATGAGCCGCACCTCCTGAAAACCGGTGTCCCGGAAAGCATGTATAGGGTTAGGCTCCTGAGCCGTGTATGGGTCTTCCAAATACCAAAACCACTGGTCAGCACCCTGGGATAAATCCGTAAAGGTGACTTCATGGTTGAATACATCCGGATCCTGCGGGCTAAAAGTAAAGTTAGCAACAGGTGACGGGTCGATAACGATCAACTCCCTAAATACAGTATCTGTCACACAGCCAATCGGGGAGGTAATCTGCAGGCTGACATCATAGGTGCCTTCGGATTCAAAAATATGAGTAGGGCTAAGTTCAGTGGAAGTAACGCCGTCCCCAAAATCCCAGAAAGTTTCGTAATTCACGTTGACCGGCTCTGAGAGATTGTCAAAACTAATCTCCGCCGGTGCGCAACCATCAAATCGGTTAGGCGCCACTACAATCAGTGCAGGTACCGGAAAGTAACTGACCGGCTTGACAATTGAATCCTGGCAGCCATTAATATCCGTAACGCGGAGTTTAACTTGCTGCAGCCCCGGATCCTGATACCGATAGGTTGGGTCAGGGTTAGATGAACCGCCGCCGTCCCCGAAGTTCCAGTTGTAGTTAGTGATTTCTGTTGTTGCAATGGTTGTATTCGTAAAAGCAACGGGCCCGGCTATGCAGGTGTCATAAGCGGCTGTGAACTCAGCTTCAATCTCGGGAAAGAGCTCAACGATAATACTGGCCGTGTCTCCACATTGTGAATTAGGGTTGAGTATTAGGCTGCCCCTGAAAGTGCCATACTCCGGAAACTGCAGGTCGGCATTCCAGGTCGTCACGGTAGTATCCTGCCCGTTGCCCAGATCAAACTTCCAGAAATAATCGTCTATAAAGCTCTCATCAAAACTTTGATTGACGATAAACACATCCCGGTCGGCACACTGACTGATATACAAGTCAGCCCCTACTGCATTATCTTCTGCAATATCTGCTTTGACCGTTGGTTCACAGAAGGTTACATTAAACTGGAAATCGCGGCGTACCACACTGAGCAATTCTCCGTTGCGGAACTCACTTACGCAAACGCCCACCACGAACTGGCCCTGCGCGTTCGGAGAGCCTGTGATCAGCCCGGAGTTGACATTTATGTTGACATCAGTATTATTGCCTAAGGGTTGGGTAGGATTATAGAAAGGCCCTATGAAATTGACCGGATCATAGGGTGGGCGGGACTCAGGGTTGGGAGCCAGGCCGTTCATCGCGGTAGGCATATTGAAGTTGAGCCCTCCGCCCAGGAATGGTGCACAGAACTCATACACCAGCTGATCGCCATCCGGGTCGGTAGCAGAATGGTCAAAATTGATGGGCTCATTGGCACAAATCACCGGGGGCGCAAAGTTGTTGAAGGTAGGGCTGCTGTTGCAAACCTGCTGCGCTGCAGGCGTCAGCTCCATGAAGTAGGTCGCGCCGGAATCGCCCGGAGCGAGGATGTTGGAAATCGTATTGTTACGGCAGCACCGCTGATAGGTAATGTAGTAGCTTTCGTCTATCACCGGCAGATCGAGCAACGGGAAAGTGTAAACCCCTTGCTCCACGCATACATTGGACGGGACGATTACACAAGGATTGCCCTCCTGAGGGTTCACCGTATTACGGGCAGGGTTAGGCAAAATCAATACGTTGTAGGGCTCCTCGTCGCTCTCCGTGTAAATGGTAACGGTGGCTGGAAAAGACCCACCCGGGGCGGAGTCAAAGTCTGCACCGCCACCCTGGCAGTCCCGGTAGATATTCATGTAAAACTGGTAAGTCCTGGTACCTGTTCCGGGGTCGCCATTGGTCCAGCCGAGGCACTCATAGGTGATTTCTCCACCAATGATATGAGCAGCCGAAAGTCGGTTGAAAAACAGACTGGCAAAAAAGATTGAAAAAAAACAGTAGTAGCGTAATAAGTCAGCTCCGGGCATCGTTTTCTGAATCATTTAGTAAAGCACAAAAGTATTTGCTTGCGTATCACAAAGGCAAGATACAGATAGTTTCGAAGTACAGGCTTTTTTGAAATACTATTTCGCCGGTTGGTAAAGCTATTGACAATCGACAACTCTCTTTTTAAATAGTGCTTTCTACGGCCTCCCAAAAACAGTACCCGCAGCGTCACTCGTATTGAAGCGCTGCAAGATTCAACCAAACTGTATGACATTGATTCATTTTTTAATTGGCATAAAACCACCATTAGGTATGATCACCTTTACTAATGGCAGAGCATCTGCCGGACAGCAGCAGGACTTCGGTCAGGCGCTGACGGTCCTCCGCGACGGCGGGTTGCTGCTCTACCCCACAGACACGGTATGGAGTGTCGGTTGTGATGCAACTGATCCCGAAGCCCTCCGCAGATTAAGGGCTATGAAATCCATTGATCAGCACGAATGCCTCGAGCTTCTGGTCGATTCCCCAAAAATGCTGAAGCAGTACATTGCGCACTTCCACCCGCGCATCGAAACGCTGCTGTCCTTCCATTTGCGGCCGCTTACGGTGCGCTATGAGCGGGGGCGCAACCTGCCGCAGGAAGCCCTGGATCAGGAAGGGAGCATTGCCATCCGTATCGTACAGGACGAGTACTGTCAGTCTTTGATCCGAAAACTTGGCCGCCCGATTGTCGCACTGCCTGCGGATTTGAAGCCCGGCAGTTTCCCCGCCAATTTCGGTGCCATCAGCTCCGATATTATTGAACAAGTGGACTACATCGTTCATCACCGTAGAAACGATAAGTCTATTGCACAACCTTCGGTGATGGTACAGCTCGGCCACAAAGATGAGCTTGAATTCCTCAGGGAGTAGTCCCGGGAATTAAAGAAGCGCGTAAATGAAAGAATTTCAAAAAAGCTGGTAAAGGAATTTGCCGGCTTTTTCCATTCCTTTTGTATCTTTGCAGCCCACGCTGAAAGAAAAGCCTGGAAGCAGTAAAAAAGTGATTGCAAAGTTGCAGGTTTAAAAATCAAATCTTATCTTTGCAGCCGCTAACAATAAAATGGCTCTGTAGCTCAATTGGATAGAGCACTTGACTACGGATCAAGAGGTTTCAGGTTCGAATCCTGACAGAGTCACTATTTAATTCTAAAAGTCCTAGAATCACCTGAATAGCTCAATGTCCGAGCCTGAGTAGCCGAGCGTTGAGCTGTTTAGTTAAAAGGAATACGCGATGTCCAAAGTTTGTCAACTCACAGGTAAGCGCCCGGTAGCCGGCAATTCGGTTTCCTTCTCTAATAAGAAGACCAAGCGCCGTTTTCTGCCCAACCTGCACACCAAGCGTTTCTTCATTCCTGAAAAGGATGAGTGGATAACGCTCAAGGTTAGCGCCAGCGCAATGCGCACAATCGATAAAATAGGCATTTACGAGTTTATCAAGCGCCAGCAGAAGAAGGGGTTTGATGTAGGTGTCGAACTGTAAGACCATTAAATAGTTAGAACGATGGCTAAGAAAAGCAAAGGCAACCGCATTCAGGTAATCCTCGAGTGCACAGAGCATAAAAAGTCAGGACTGCCAGGTACTTCCCGCTATGTTACGGAGAAAAACCGTAAGAATACACCAGATCGCCTGGAACTCAAGAAGTTCAATCCCATCATGAAGCGCGTGACCCTGCACCGCGAGATCAAGTAAGCTTGCAAAACAGCAGTTTATCGCTTATTTTTGTGATGTTGACTTTACTTAATATTCTTAAAGCGAGGTATAATGGCTAAGAAAGTATCTAAGAACGCAAGGGTTGCACAGCGTGCAGCAAACGCAGGATCAGGCCGTGATCATGTCAAAGTGATTAAGAGCATCAAAGATCCTAAGACTGGTAAATATTCCTACAAAGAAGTGGTCATCCACAAGGATGCCGTTAAGGAGTTTTTCGCTAGCAAATAATTCACTTGTCTGACAGCAAGTAAACGTATACATCAAAGAGGCTTTTCTTCTGCAAGGAAAGCCTCTTTGCCTATTTATCAAACGCCTATGAGTTTCTTTAAAAAGTTTTTCAATAAAGAGAAAAAACAGGACCTGGATAAAGGGCTGGAGAAAACCAAAAGCAGCCTCTTCGGGCAGATTACCAAAGCCGTCGCTGGTAAGTCTACCGTAGATGAAGAAGTCCTGGATGAACTGGAATCTATACTTATTGCCTCTGATGTCGGGCTGGATACCACGGTCAAAATCATCGATCGTATCGAAGAGCGGGTCCGCCGCGACAAATACCTCAATACCTCAGAGCTCAACGAAATCCTCCGGGACGAAATCGTACAGCTGCTGGCCGAGAACAATACTGTAGATATCGAGGACTACACCCTGCCTTCCGACAGCAAGCCAAATGTGATCCTTGTTGTGGGCGTAAACGGCGTAGGTAAGACCACCACAATCGGCAAACTGGCGCACCAATACCAGGCAAAGGGCAAAAAAGTAGTCCTCGGTGCAGGTGATACTTTCCGGGCTGCTGCCGTAGACCAACTCGAAATCTGGTCCAAACGGGTAGGCTGCGACTTCTTCAGCAAAGGCATGAATACAGATCCTGCTGCTGTAGCCTACGAAACTGTGCAGCACGCTATCCAAAACAACTGCGATGTGGCGATTATCGATACTGCCGGCCGCCTGCATACTAAGGTCAATCTGATGAAGGAGCTGTCCAAAATCCGCCGATCCGTAGCCAAAAGCCTCGACGGTGCTCCCCACGAAGTCCTCTTGGTGCTCGATGCCACCACCGGACAAAATGCCTTTGAGCAGGCCAAGCACTTCACCGATGCCACCGAAGTTTCCGCCCTGGCCCTCACCAAACTCGACGGGACAGCCAAAGGGGGCGTAGCCATCGGTATCTCTGATCAGTTCAAAGTACCCATCAAATACATTGGAGTAGGAGAGGGGATCGAGCAGCTGCAAGTCTTCAACAAGCGGGCTTTTGTAGAGTCGCTCTTCGAGGGCGTCGTCTAAACGAACTGCTGAAAGGCATTAAAAAAGGGTTGTCCGGCGCGAAAAACTGCAGGACAACCCTTTTCTTTTTAAGCTATTCGTAAACAGCCTGCCTATCCCAGCGCGCCAGCCCGCTCCAGCCGGTAGTACTCCCGGAAAGAGATCATGCGCTCCTGCTGCTCGTCCCAAAGCTTGTTGAAGATGCAGGCCAGACTTTCCCTGAAGGTAATCGTCGTAACGTATTTTTGTAAAATAGGATTCTCCTTCGCGCACTTCGGCAGGTTGTAATTGGGGATAAGCGAGCTTAAGTGGTGAATATGGTGAAATCCAATATTTCCGGTCAACCAGTTAAAAACCTTTGGGAGTTTATAGTACGTACTGCCCCGGACTGCTGCGACCAGATAGTCCCACTCGTCTTTCCATTTCTTGTAGGTTTCCTCATGCTGATGTTGCACATAGAAAAACCAGAACGCAATCGTGCCAAAGAAAATCACAATTGGCACCTGTACCCAAAGAAACTCCCATCCCAACAGATAAATCAAACCAGCATATACCAACCCGATCCAAAAGTTGTTGAGGAAAAGCGCCACATAGGCACTGCGCACCATCGGCACCTTGATCGTAGGCCAGCGCATCGGGCCGCTCAAATAGACGATAGGGGTGACAATAAACAAGACCACCGGCGTGCGGAACAACCGGTATTTGAAACGTCCCCATTTACTCAGGTTTCGGTATTCCTCCACCGTCAGGAAAGGGACATCACCGATATCGCGGGGCTCCTCCTCCAATTGCCCGGAGTGCCCGTGGTGGTAATTGTGGATTTTTGACCAGTACTTGTAAGGTATCGTACTGAAAAAGCTGCAAACACTGCCAATGACATTATTCCAGCCTTTTGATTCGAGAAAGGAGTGGTGCCCGCAATCGTGCTGAATAATAAAAATCCGGGCAAGGAGAAAACCGTTAATCAGGCCCAGTCCCAAAGTAATCCAGTAAGACCACTCCAGGCTGAAATACATCAGTACCCACAGCGCCAGAAATGGCCCAAAGGTATTGATCACCTGCCACCAGGCCCGCTTGCGGTCGGGCTGCTGATAACGCTTGATAATTTTCTTCCAGTCTTTTAGTTGTTGCTTGATTTCCTGCTCTGACATTCCTAATGTTCCTTGTTTGTTCCTTTCCTGCCTTGGGCTAAGACCGTATTGGGATTTTGGTCTTCTAGTCGAAAACCAAAGTCCCAACACGTTCTTAGTATTATATGCAGCCCAAACCAGGGTGAGGTTAAAGTCATAAAAATAATACAACCTCCAAAATACAGGAATGATTTGTTTTTGCAGCAGAGTTGCACCGAAGTTTTTTATTCTTTACTTCGGTCTGACAGGTATCTACCAATACAAAATGAGTTGTCCTAAGCCAAGGCTACCCCTCCGCCATTAAAAAACCCTTGTCCCGCGCCTCCAGGTTGGATCGGCCCATTAGGAACTGATCCACACTACGGGCGGCTTCCCGGCCTTCTGCAATCGCCCAAACCACCAGTGATTGCCCCCGGCGCATATCCCCGGCCACAAATACTTTTTCCAGATTCGTACGGTAGTCTTCATCGCGGACATTACCACGCTCGTCGACCTCGACACCTAGTTTTTCGAGCATGCCGCGATACTGAGGGCTCAGGAAGCCGATAGCCAGCAATGCCAGGTCACAGGGGATTTCCTGCTCGGTGCCTTCCACTTCCTGAAAGCCATACTTCCCGGTCTTACTACTTTTCGCCCACTCAATCTGCACCAATTTCAGTCCGGTAACTTTACCATTTTCCCCGGTAAAGGCTTTGGTCAGCAGCGACCATTGGCGTTCGCAGCCTTCCTCATGACTGGTGGAGGTGCGCAAAACCACAGGCCAGTTGGGCCACGTCAGGGGATCCCGGTCGTTAGGTGGGCGGTCCATCAGCTCGATTTGGGTAACCGATTTGGCGCCATGCCGGTTGGACGTTCCCACGCAGTCCGAGCCGGTATCGCCACCGCCAATCACTACTACGTGTTTGTCCTTAGCGGTAATGGTTTCCACGTCCGGGATGGCATCTCCGGCTACCCTGCGGTTGTTCTGTTCCAGAAAGTCCATGGCAAAGTGCACGCCTTCCAGCTCTCTGCCTTCAATATTCAGGTTGCGGGGGACTGTAGAGCCGCCGCACAACAGCACCGCATCGTATTGGTCCATCAGTTCCTGCGGGTCTACATTCCCACCAACATTAGCATTGGTGCGGAACCGGATGCCTTCCGCTTCCATGAGGGCTACCCGCCGCTCTACTACGAATTTTTCCAGTTTGAAATCAGGAATACCGTAGCGCAGCAGCCCGCCAATACGGTCGTTGCGTTCGAACACCGTAACCAAATGCCCCACTTTGTTCAGCTGAGCCGCAGCAGCCAGCCCCGCCGGCCCCGAGCCTACTATGGCTACTTTTTTTCCTGTTCTTAATGTAGGCGGCTGCGGACGCACATACCCTTTCTCAAACGCCACTTCCGCAATGGATTTCTCAATATGCTCAATGGCTACCGGTGGCTGATTGATGCCCAGCACACAGGCTGTCTCACAGGGAGCGGGGCATATGCGGCCCGTGAATTCCGGGAAGTTATTGGTGCTGCTCAGGATTTCATAGGCCAGTTGCCAGTCCTCTTCGTATACGGCATCATTGAACTCCGGGATGATATTGCCCAGGGGGCAGCCATTATGGCAAAACGGTACGCCGCAGTCCATACAGCGGGCCGCCTGTTTAACGGTTTTCTCTTCCCCAAAGTCTTCGTACAATTCCTTGTAGTCCTTGATGCGTTCCTGTGGGTCTCGTGTATTGGGGAGCTCCCGGGTATATTTCAAAAATCCTCTTGGATCTGCCATGTTTTAACTGCTTTTTCAACTCAAAAATCAACTTATACTGCCTTTTTGTCTGCTACTGCCGTTGTGTTCGCAGCGGCTTCAGCAGCGGCTTTCCGGGCTTCGAGTACCCGTTTGTAATCTCGTGGCATGACCTTAGTGAATTGCTGCTGTGCCATTTCCCAGTCTGCCAGTAGGGTGGCTGCCCGAACACTGCCCGTCAGCTTATGGTGTTTGGTAATCAGGGCATGCAGGCGGGACACGTCTTCTGCCTCCATAGGGTCCAGGTCGATCATGCCACGGTTCACGCGTTGTTCGAAGTGGCCATCCGGGTTATAGATATAGGCGATACCTCCGCTCATGCCGGCTGCGAAATTTTTGCCGGTATCGCCCAGCACGACCACAATGCCCCCGGTCATATACTCGCACCCGTGGTCGCCAATGCCTTCCACTACGGTTTTTACGCCGGAGTTGCGTACCGCAAACCGCTCGCCCGCCATACCATTTATATAGGCTTCTCCGGACGTAGCGCCGTAGAAAGCTACGTTGCCGATGATGATATTGTCACTTGCTGTGAATTTCGCATCCCGGTCGGGCACGGCAATGAGCTGTGCACCGGAAAGGCCTTTTCCAAAGTAGTCGTTCGCTTCGCCCTCCAGGCGGAAGGTCAGGCCGGGCGCTCCAAAAGCCGCAAAACTTTGCCCGGCAGAGCCCCGGAAGTGGAACTGTATGCTATCCTCCGGCAGCCCTTTGCCGCCATGGCGCTTACTAATTTCATTGGAGAGCATGGTACCTGTGGCACGATCGGTATTTCGGATGTCAAAGCTGGCTTCCACCCGGTTGCCCTGATTGATAGCAGCCTGTGCGGTGGCTATCAGCCGGCGGTCCAGTACATAGGCAATGCCGTGATCCTGCTCTACCGCTTTGTGCTGACCAACGTTTTCATCCGCCGGTTCTTTGTAGAGAATAGGGCTGAGGTCCAGCCCGCGGTATTTCCAGTAGGAGGGTTTATTCTTAGCCTTGAGCATTTCCACCTTGCCGACCATCTCGTTGAGTGTACGGAAGCCCAGGCTTGCCATAATCTCCCGCAGGTCTTCAGCCAGAAAGCGGAAGAAATTAATCACGTGCTCCGGCTTGCCGGTAAAGCGCTTCCGAAGCTCCGGGTCCTGTGTGGCAATGCCTACCGGACAGGTATTCATATGGCATTTGCGCATCATGATACAACCTTCTACCACCAGGGCAGCCGTAGCTACGCCCCATTCCTCTGCGCCCAAAAGGGTTGCAATGGCGAGGTCGCGCCCGGTCCGCATCTGCCCGTCCGTCTGAAGGGTCACCCGGTCGCGTAGCTTGTTCTTTACGAGAGTCTGATGCGTTTCCGCCAGCCCCAGCTCCCATGGCAGGCCTGCATGGCGTATGGAGGTTAGCGGGGAAGCTCCGGTACCGCCATCGTGACCGGAAATAAGAATAGCATCGGCATGCGCTTTGGCCACTCCGGAGGCAATGATCCCAACCCCGGCCTTAGAAACCAGTTTTACATTGATCCGGGCCTTTCGGTTGGCATTCTTCAGGTCAAAAATGAGCTGTGCCAAATCCTCAATCGAATAGATATCGTGGTGTGGTGGTGGCGAGATTAATCCCACGCCAGGGGTGGAGTGCCGTACGCGCCCAATCCAGTCGTCCACTTTGTGCCCGGGCAGTTGACCGCCTTCACCGGGCTTTGCGCCCTGTGCCATTTTAATCTGCAGCTCATCCGCATTGGTCAGGTAATGGCTCGTTACGCCAAACCGCCCTGAGGCCACCTGCTTGATGGCGGAACGTTCCCAATCGCCGTTTTCCTTGCGCTCAAAGCGGACCTCGTCCTCACCGCCTTCGCCACTATTGCTCTTAGCGCCAATCCGGTTCATGGCCACCGCCAGCGTGGCGTGGGCTTCATGAGAGATAGAGCCAAAGGACATCGCACCCGTCGCAAACCTGGTCATGATAGACTCTACCGGCTCCACTTCCTTCAGTGGGACCTTCTCCCCCCGGCGAAAGGTAAGCAGCCCGCGTAGGGTGAGTGCCTGCTCCGTCTGATCGTCAATTAACTTTGCGTATTTTTTGTACGTTTTGTAGTCGCCGGTGCGTGTGGCAAACTGCAGCAGGTGAATAGCCTGAGGACTAAAAAGGTGAGCTTCTCCACGGCGCTTCCATTGGTATACCCCACCCACTTCCAATCTTGGGTTTTGACCACCGTTTTCCGGAAATGCCATACGGTGCCTGACCATGGCTTCTTCCGCAATGCCATCGAAGCCTATGCCCTGAATCCGGGAAATTGAACCCCGGAAGCATTTCTCGACTACTTCTTTATTTAGTCCAAGGACCTCGAAGATTTGTGCTCCCTGATAAGATTGGAGGGTGGAAATGCCAATCTTAGACATGATTTTCAGCAATCCTTTACCAATAGCCTTATTATAGGTATTGATAACCTCGTCCAGCGTCTTGCCGTCCTCAAACACCCCTTTGCCATACAGCTGAGCAATAGAGGCATAGGCCATATATGGATTGATCGCACTGGCCCCGTACCCAATGAGCGTGGCGTAGTGATGCGCCTCACGAACGTCTCCGGCTTCCACTACAATGGAAGTGAGGCTGCGCAGCCCTTTCTGAATCAGATGATGGTGCACGGCACCTGCAGCCAGGAGGGACGGTATTGGAGCCTGATAAGGGCCCGCATTCCGGTCAGACAGAATAAGGATATTGGAACCGTTGCGGACCAGGTCTTCGGCTACCCCGCATACATGGTCGATAGCAGCCTGAAGGAGGCCTTCCTGCTTACCAGCTTTAAATACGATGTCAATTACGCCAGACTTGAAATCAGGGTGGTTGATGTATTTGACTTTGCTCAGGTCTTCATTGGTCAGCAGAGGGGAATCAAGGTGGATGAACTTAGCCCGGTCTGCATTAATATCCAGAATATTGCTGCTGCCGCCCAGCATCGCATACAGTGACATGACCGAGCGCTCGCGGATGGGATCAATCGGCGGGTTGGTCACTTGTGCAAAGAGTTGCTTGAAGTAATTGGCCAGGTGTTGCGATTGCTTAGATAAAACAGCAAGGGGCGTATCGGCGCCCATTGAGCCCAGCGGGTCTTTCCCTGCCTCTATCATGGGCCCAATGACTACTTTAAGATCCTCTTTTGTGAAACCATGCATTTGCTGATTGCGCAGCAGCGTCGTCTGGTCAAATTCCACTTTGGCAGGCTGCTGAACAGGGAGGTCTTTAAGGCTCACCCGGTTTTGGTCCAGCCATTCCCGATAGGGCAGGCGCTGGCAAATAATATCTTTCAACTCCGTATCCCCAATCACACGGTGCTCGTCCAGGTCCGCAATGAGGATTTTGCCAGGCTGAAGCCGCCCTTTGGTGACCACCTTGCTTTGATCTACCGGCAGGGCACCGGCTTCTGAAGCCACAATAAGCACATTATCTTCGGTCAGGCAATAGCGCGAAGGGCGCAGCCCGTTCCGGTCGAGTGTGGCACCCAGCAGAATCCCATCGGTAAAGCAGATGGAAGCCGGACCATCCCAGGGCTCCATGATTGTCCGGTTGTACTCATAAAAAGCCCGTTTGTAGTCTTCCATTTGCTCATCGTGCTGCCAGGCCTCAGGGATCATGAGCATCAGCGCATGGGGCAGTGACATACCGCCTAGGACCAAAAACTCCAGCACGTTGTCAAAGTTGGCAGAATCAGAAAGGCTCTCTCCGCAAATAGGCTTTAACTTTTCCAGTTCTTCCTCTGTGAACAGGGTGGATTTTAGCAGGCCTTCCTTAGAGGCCCACCAGTTGAGGTTGCCCATGATGGTATTAATCTCACCATTATGGGCAATATACCGGAAAGGCTGAGCCAACTTCCACTTAGGGACCGTATTGGTGGAAAAGCGGCTGTGGATGAGCGCGATAGCAGACTCGCACAGCTCATCGTGCAGATCAGGGAAATAAGGACGGAGCTGATAAGTGGTCAGCTGTCCTTTATAAATAACCGTCTTGTAGGAAAAGGAAGCCAGGTAGAACTGATCCCTGGACTGTGGGTAGGTATTATGAATGGTGTGGGTGGAAAACTTGCGCAGCACATAAAGCCTGCGCTCCAGGGCTTTGCGCTCCATAGGGGTTTTGGGTGCCACAAAAACCTGCTCCATGCGAGGCTCCACCGATACAGCTGATTCGCCCAGCTCTTCATGATCGGTTGGGATTTTACGGTATCCAAGCAGGTCAAAACCCAGCTCATCGATATAGTCATCAAAAAGGACCCGGCACTGTCTGCGCAGGTTGCGATCAGCAGGGAAGAAGACTACGCCCACACCATATTTCCCGAATTCGGGCAGTTCAAATCCCTGTTCCTTACATTTTTTGGCAAAGAACGCGTGTGGAGTCTGAATAAGAATACCCGCACCATCACCAGTATTTGGCTCACAGCCACAGGCGCCCCGGTGCTCCATATTGGTGAGCATAGTGAGGGCATCTTCAATCACTTTATGTGATTTGATACCGTTAAGGTTAGCGATCAATCCTGTACCGCAAGAATCTTTTTCTAATTCCGGGACATATAGCCCTTTTTGCTGAGGTTCACTCATACGATCAATTGTAAGCGTCAGAAAATAGAGCTGAAATGTGTGGCCACCTCAGCCGGGTCTTGTAAACTTGGAAAGCCAGGTAAATGGGTCTGAAACCGGAGCCAATGGATTTAGCTCCTCCCTGGCTACGTTTTGGTTTGGTTGGCTTGGTAGGGTACAGTCTGTTTTACTATTGGTTTTCTTAAGGGGTTCTCGACTGTCAGCTTCCGAAGATACGGAAAGGGAATAGTGTATTCCTAATATAAAGCCATTAATAGAACGGGATAGCCATTGAAAAAGTTGAAGTAAATACGATTTCAAAATGATGATTTGGTAAGGAAGCCTGCCTTTTGTTAAAGGATGTCAATTCGGTCTTACGGGATCAGATTTGGCCGAGGGTTGTTTTTTAAAAATAAAATAAGGTCATGCGGGTCTTATTGATACTTGATTTTGTAATGATATAAGTCATCCCTGCGGTTTAATTCTGATCTTCTCTATTCCCGGATAATCCTGCTATCTTAACCAGTCAAAAGCAATAAGTATGTTCGCACTTGCGCTTCCGGAACTTTTAGAGGCCTTGCAATTTGCCGCCATAAAACATCAGTACGACCGCCGCGGAGGCTACGGACGCCTGCCTTACATTAACCACCTGATTAAAGTGACTAATGGGTTGGTGAACCGCTGTGGATTTACCGAAGACACGCTGCTGCTTGCCGCGGTGCTTCATGATATCGTGGAAGATACCGACGTGACGGGGGAGGAACTGGCCGAACGTTTTGGCCATGAAGTTGCTGCCATCGTCCTTGAGCTCACCGATGACATGAGCTTGTCCTATGAGGTACGTAAACAACGGCAGCTGGAAACCGCTGCTCAGCTGAGCCGTGGCGCCCGGGTCATCCGCCTTGCGGATAAAGCTTCCAACATCGAAGATATTTTTTCTTACCCGCTCGACTGGTCTTTAGACAAAAAAGAGGCTTACCTAAAGAACTCGGAGCAAATTGCTGCGATTATTAAAGGGGAGCACCCACGATTGGACCAGTGGTTTGACCAAACAGCAAAATGGGCCGCTCAGGAATTAGAAAAACAGCGTCAGCAATAAATCCATCCTCATGCTTCAAGATCAACCTAATATCCAATCCATGCTAGAGCAGGTGGAAACCATCGAGCGGGCTGCCCAATCCAAAGAGCTGGAGTACGCTGAGGTGCTGAGCCGCATCCACCCTAACCTGCTGGCTTCCGCCAAAAACCTGATTCATTACCGCACCTTGCGGAGTTTTGATATCCGGGAGCTGCAAAAGCAACTTGGACGCATGGGGCTTTCCCGTTTGGCTAAAGCCGAAGGGCACACCATGGCCAGCCTCTCGGTAACCGCCACCATACTCCGTGCATTGCTCCTGGGCGAATTCGTGGAAAAGGAACGTGTCAATCTCACGATCACCAAGGCGCAGGAAATTGTGCGCACCCATACCCGGAAGCTTTTGGGCTACCGCACCGAAGGGCGGCGTACCCGCATTATGGTAACCTTACCCGGTGAGGCTGCCGAACAGCCGGAGCTGGTCTATGAGATGGTACAGAAAGGGATGAACTGTGCCCGGATCAACTGCGCCCACGACGGGCCCGAAGCCTGGAAGAAGATGATTGCGAATGTACGCACGGCCTCCCGCGCGCTTGGCGTCCACTGTCAGGTCGCTATGGACCTTGCCGGCCCTAAAATCCGTACCGGTGAATTGCAACCCGGCCTAAAGGTGCGCCGCTTTAAAACCCCTAAGGATAGCCTTGGCCGGGTCAAGCAACCGGTGGAAGTATGGATCGCCCCGGCTCCGCACCCCACCAAGCCTTATCCACACTTGCCCTTGTCTTCCGTGGAGCTCAAAAAAATGAAACCCGGCGACAAGCTGCACTGTCGGGACACCCGCCACAAAAAGCGTCAGTTTAGGGTTACGAAGGTCCTCGATGACGGCTGTCTTGCCGAAGCCTACCGTACCGTTTACCTGGGGGAGGGCAGTCAGCTCTTTACCGATAAGAAACTTAAATCGCGTCCGCTGACGGTAGGGGTACTGCCGCCATTGGAAGCCCCCATTTTGCTGACCACAGGCGATACCCTGCGCATTCATCGTTCCAACGAGTTGGGGGAGTCTGCCAAATACGATGACAATGGACAGCTCACAGATGTCGCCCACATCTCCTGTACTTCTGAGGAGGTTTTCGAGCAGGTGAAAGTTGGTGAACCCATACTTTTCGACGATGGACAGATCGAAGGCGTTATCCGCAAAGTAAAAGACGGAGAATTGTACGTCGAAATCCTCCACACCAAAGAAGGCGGCGGCAAACTCAGGGCCGATAAGGGCATCAATTTTCCCGACAGCAATTTAAGCATCCGTGGCCTGACTACAAAAGACCGCAAAGACCTGCCCTTCGTAGCCGAACACGCAGATGTGGTCAACTTATCTTTTGTCAACAGCCCCCAGGACGTGCGCGATTTGATTGACGAGCTCAGCCAACTCGGCGCAGCCAACCGCATTGGTATCATCCTGAAAATCGAAACCCAGGCCGGCTTTGACAACCTCGTTGACATCTTGTTAGAAGGCATGGCCGTTTACCCCATCGGTGTGATGATTGCCCGGGGAGACCTGGCCATCGAGGCCGGTTGGGACCAAATCGGCCGGGTACAGGAAGAGATTATGTCGCTCTGCCAGGCGGCCCACCTGCCAGACATTTGGGCTACACAGGTACTGGAAAACCTCGCCAAGAAAGGCATCCCCAGCCGGGCCGAAATAACGGATGCCGTAATGGCACAGCGGGCAGAATGCGTCATGCTCAACAAAGGCGCCTACATCACTCAGGCTATCGGCCTGCTGGATTCCATTCTCCGCAGTATGGGGCCGTACCAGGAAAAGAATGCACCCATGCTCCCCGCTATGGAAGGGGCGAAGCGGAGGAAGTGAACTTATAATTCTGGTGGCGAATCAAGTCTAAAGCTTAGGAATATCAGCAGCACCTTTTGAGTTTTCTCTTTATTGGAGCCTATCTGGCCGAACATTTCATTAAATAAGGCTGTGTGAAATATCGTATTACTAAGGTAATTGCTGCCCAGCTTTTAGGATATCCACTTTGCGCTGTTGTGCTTCCAGAAAAGCAGGTGTTACTGCCCGGGCTTCGCAATTTGTGATCCCGCAGCGCTCACAGGTCGTGTGCACCAGGCGTGTTTCCAGATCAGGACTGCTGAGGAAACGGAAACGTTCTCTAAGCCTACTATTCACCATCAGCCCAATTGTGACACTGACCCCCCGAGCAGGGATATGGAAATCCGGTTTAGCAATGGAGATGCACAGATAGCGGTTTTCGGTTTGCCAGTAAGATGAGATCTGCGCATTTATAATAGGTAAAGTAGTGGGCTTCAGCCCTGACTTCAGCTGTTTTATGATATTTACAGACACCCAGCGGCGACAGTAGTGTTCGTTAAGTTGGTTGGCATAAGGATTGTGTATTTGAGAGAGATGTAGCTCTTTGGTCATACGAAAGTGCTGTAGTCCTTCAGCCCCCACTAGTCGGATGAAGAATAAGTCGTTGATTCCGAAATGTTGAGGCAAAAGGTTTGTCCAGCGCTGCAGAAGCGTTTCAGGTGTGGCATTATATTTACTGAGGAGCTGATGCAGATAATCTGGTGACCAACTAACTTTTTGAGCGAATTTGCGGATATCTTCTACCACACTGTCTTCATCCATTAGCAAAGCTACAGCAAAATAAGATGCCCGGAAGTTACTGAGCAGACGCTCGAAGGAGTCCATTTGTACAATTCGGGTAAAGTAAGGTCTCGTAGATAGGTTTAGGTACTGAAAAGCCAGCTCCCGGCCTAAAAGGAAATTCTGTTGAGCGTCTGTGAGCTTTCCGTCAAGATAAAGAGTTTGACTCTTAGCTTGGAAAAAAGACCGCTGCCCATTCAGTTCCGGTACTGTAGTCATTAACTGATCGTTGACTTTTATGTCATAGCGCTCCTCAAGCAGCTTGCGTAAAACATTTGGCAGGCCAGTTAGTATGCGGGGCAGACCATTTTCCTTACGGAAATTTCGTACGGCTTGTTCCAATTCCAAAAAGTAGTTGTTGTACATATCTTGATAGGAGCGTAAGGCTGCTAAATATAAGTGTTCCCGCTGCATTTGATAATTTCGGGTGACCTTGAAGATGGTATTAATAAAAGCGTTCACCTTGTCTGGTGTATTAGAGAATAGCTCGAATAATTTGTCAGGGCTGATGCCAAACTGATCCAATGGGAATTCCTTGATGAATTCTGAGCTAAGCAAGTCCACAATAGGTTGTAATTTTTTCGACGCCCGCATCGAGACCATATAGTCATAATCTACACCTAGGGCTTTTGCCAGTGCATCAATCCGCTGGACTTTGGGGTATTTTTTACCTCTTTCAATATCGTGAACGTAAGATTTGGATAAGCCGGACGATTTGGCGAGTTCTTCAAGCGACAAGCCAAGCTGTTGACGGTGATATTTGACTTTGAACCCAAATATCATTTTGATGATATCTTCTTTGATGATCATATTAAGGGTTTAATTACGAATTCAAATCTAAGAGTTCGGATAGTCCAGCAAAGGTATAGCGGGCGTGACCGCTTTGCAAATGTACGCTATCAAAAAAACAGGCATAGTAATTTACTGAAATTAGTTTTAGCGGAAATTCCGCTAAATGAATAATAGTTCGCATATTGCGTATATAAATGATAAAAACGAATTTTATGGATGCATTAACCCTTGAAAATTACGCTACAGTCGATGGGATGGCAATTAATGGTGCTTTTAAACCGGCTTTCGCCGAAATCCTGACAGAAGAAGCACAGCAATTCCTCATAGCACTGCACCGCCACTTTAATGATCGCCGTTTGCAACTGCTAAAGGCACGCGAAGAGCGGCAGCAAACTATTGATCGGGGCAAGCTACCGGATTTTCTTTCTCATACGCAACATATTCGTGAAAGTGACTGGCAGGTGGCACCACTGCCGCCCGACCTGCTTGATCGGAGGGTTGAAATTACTGGCCCAGTGGAGCGTAAGATGATTATCAATGCGCTTAACTCTGGCGCTAAAACTTTTATGGCAGATTTTGAAGATAGTAATACACCCAACTGGCAGAACACCATTCAGGGGCAGATTAATCTCCGGGATGCTATCCGGGGCGACATTACGTTTGAGGATAAAAAGCGGGGCAAGTCATATCAACTGCAGGCGCAAACAGCGGTCTTGCTAGTACGCCCTCGGGGTTGGCACCTCAAAGAAAAACACATCATTGCAGATGGGGAACCGATGAGCGGGAGCTTGGTAGATTTTGGACTTTATTTCTTTCATAATGCGCAGGCGTTGATCCAAAAAGGCTCTGGTCCTTATTTCTACCTGCCGAAGTTGGAAAGCCATCTTGAGGCCCGCTTATGGAATGATGTTTTTTTATTTGCGCAAGCTTATGTAGGTATTCCCCGGAAAACCATTAAAGCCACAGTGCTTATTGAGACGATCCTGGCTTCCTTTGAGCTCCATGAAATACTCTATGAACTTCGGGAGCACTCGGCAGGGCTAAACTGTGGGCGCTGGGATTATATCTTCTCCTATATTAAAAAGTTGCGTAATCTGTCCGGTTATATACTCCCCGACCGTGCTCAGGTGAGCATGACGGTGGATTTTATGAAAGCCTATTCCCAGCTGGTGATTCAAACCTGTCACCGACGGGCGGTACATGCTATGGGTGGAATGGCAGCCCAAATCCCTATAAAAGGAGACGAGGCGGCAAATGAGGCAGCTCTTAATAAAGTACGCGAGGACAAACAGCGCGAGGCTCTGGACGGCCATGATGGCACCTGGGTCGCACACCCCGGACTTGTTCCGGTGGCCAAAGCCGTATTTGATGAATTGATGCCTGGGAAAAATCAGATCAACCGCAAGCGGGAAGATGTGAACGTGGTCGCTGCAGACCTGCTCCGGCCGGCAAAGGGCACAATTACGGAAGCTGGGCTGCGGCTGAATATTAACGTTGGTATCTTGTATATTGAGAGCTGGCTGCGGGGGAATGGCGCAGCAGCCATATACCATCTAATGGAGGATGCAGCAACGGCAGAGATTTCCCGTACTCAAGTCTGGCAATGGATACACACGGGAGCACAGCTTGACGATGGGCGCCCTGTTACATACTCACTTTACCGGGAGCTCTTACAGGATGAGCTTCAAAAAATAAAAGCGTACGTCGGTTATGAAACTTACGAGCAGGGGCGTTTCGCAGAAGCTATCGATTTATTCGACCGGCTGGTAAAGTCAGAGCAATACATAGCGTTTCTCACTTTGCCGGCATATAACCTGATCGATTAATCTCATCCGGGTAGTCCAGACGGTCACCCGGTCATTTTATCACATTTATTTCAAATCACGATCTGGTGCAGAGCTCCTGTGCCAGCCGGGCAAGCTATGCCTGATCGTGAAGAGCATTCAAAACTATCAAGCGATGAAAAATGACATCCGCGTACAGCAATTGAAAAGCGATTGGCTCACCAATCCCCGTTGGGAGGGTATTGAGCGTCCTTATTCTGCAGAGAAAGTCCTCAAACTTAGGGGGTCAGTGGACATGGAGTATACGTTGGCCCGGGAGGGAGCGAAGAAGTTTTGGCATAAGTTACATACTCAGGACTGGATTGCCGGGCTCGGTGCATTAACTGGTAATCAAGCTATTCAGGAGGTAGAAGCCGGGCTGGAAGCCATCTACCTAAGTGGCTGGCAGGTCGCTGCTGATGCGAACCTGGGCAGCACTATGTACCCCGATCAATCCCTTTATCCAGCCAATTCAGTGCCCAATGTGGTACGCCGTATTAACAATGCCTTGCGTCGCCGGGACCAGATTCAATCGGTTAGTGGCGTAGGAGGCAAAGATTATATGGTGCCTGTTATCGCTGATGCAGAGGCAGGCTTCGGTGGTAATCTTAATGCCTACGAGCTCATGCTCGGGCTTATAGAGTCAGGTGCTTCAGGTGTTCACTTCGAAGACCAACTTTCTTCAGCCAAGAAGTGTGGTCACCTGGGGGGGAAGGTGCTGGTCCCCACGCAGGAAGCTATCAATAAACTGGTGGCTGCCCGCCTGGCAGCTGATGTAGCAGGTACCCCTACACTAATCATTGCCCGTACAGATGCGGATGCTGCCAGTTTAATCACTTCTGATGTTGACCAGCGTGACCGGCCTTTTGTGATGAGTGAAGTGCGTACCACAGAAGGCTTTTTCAAAGTTAGATGTGGGTTGGAACAAGCCATCAGCCGTGGGTTATCCTACGCACCTTACGCCGATTTGCTATGGATGGAAACCTCCAATCCGGACTTGGGGCAGGCCCGGGCATTTGCTCAGGCCATACATGAACAATACCCAGGTAAGCTATTGGCATACAACTGCTCGCCTTCCTTCAACTGGGCTGCCAATCTGAGTGAAAAGCAGATGCTAACCTTCCGCGAAGACCTCGCTGCACTCGGTTACCGCTTCCAGTTCATCACTTTGGCGGGTTTTCATGCTCTGAACACGTCTATGTTTGAGCTGTCCAAAGCCTACAAGGCGCGTGGTATGGCAGGTTATAGTGAGTTACAGGAACGGGAGTTCGAGTTACAGAATACCGGATTCGCTGCGGTAAAGCATCAGTCCTTTGTAGGTACAACCTATTTTGACTTCCTGCAGAATACTGTACAACAGGATGCTTCTACGGTGGCAATGAAAGGTAGTACAGAGGAAGCTCAGTTTACACATTAGTGCGACATTGTGGTAGCTGGGCTATGTCCCATTACTCACTCCATGGCACATTATTAGTGTTTTAGTAATTGCCCGGGTTATAGGTAGAAATGCCAGAGACGACATCTGTCGCAGAGGGTTAGCTTATATACGCCCGGGCAAGACTTTTTAGACATTCCCGCCGATTACCGTTATCTTGCCGCCAAACCGGAATGGCATGATCGGATGGATACGGCAATACAAGTGGACTTACGCCCTTTACAACTACTTTCAGCAGGCCCGCTTAGGGCACCTCAATGCCCTGTACTCCAGGTACGGATTGGACAAACGTTACTATGAGCCCATCAGCAGTGCTGATTTTGACCATCTGCCGGGCGCCCGGAAAGAAAGCATTGAGCCGGATATTGCCGGCTTGAAGGCAGACGCCCTGTTTTCTATCCTCAATCCTGCCACTCAGGAAAGCTTGCTGGCCTACCCTGAGGAAGGCTACGCGGTGCTTAAAGGCTGGCTGCGCCCCGATGAAGTAGGCCAGGTCAACGCTGAGGTGCAGCGCCTGTTGGACGATCAGTCCCTGCGCTTTCGCTACAGCAACAAAAAGCTGATGTTTGCCATCCACCACAGCGATTTCCTGAGGCGTATTGGGGAGCACCCTCACCTGCAGGCCATTCTCAACTACCTCATTGATGGGGAAGCCCGGCTTTTCCAAAGCATCAACTTCGTGCATGAGGGCAGCGAGCAAAAGACCCATTCTGACTCTGTCCACATGACGACCTATCCACTTGGCGGCCTGCTGGGCGTATGGATTGCCCTCGAAGACATGACGCCAGACAACGGCCCCCTGCATTATTATCCCGGCAGCCACAAACTACCCTACCTGCTCAACGACGCCTATGGTAATGAAGGCAACCGCTGGAAAATTGGCGATCAGCCTTACTCCGCCTACGAGCAGATGATGGGAAAAAAGGTTAAGGAGTGGGGACTGGAAAAGCGTATCTTCGAAGCGCAGGCCGGCGATGTACTGATCTGGCACGCCAACCTGCTGCACGGCGGTGAGCCCCATCGCGATAAAAGCCAGCCCCGCAAAAGTATGGTCCTGCATTACTTTAAGGAAGGCTACATCTGCTACCACGAGGTGACGCAGCGGCCGGCACTGATGAAGTAGGGACTCCCTCCAGACTTTATGGGCTTAATTATCGTCTAATCTGCTATCTTTGCGCGAAATTAAAAACCAACGATGAACAGAGACATCCATTCCTGGCACAGCCCCCGCCTCAACAAACAAATGGAAGTAGCCGTCTACGGGCACTACGGCTTTGCCCTGCTCCTTTTGCCAACGGCCGCTGCCGACTACCTGGAGTACGAGCGCTTCCACCTGATTGACGCCATTGCAGGGCCCATCAACGCGGGCAAAGTGAAGGTGTTTTCCATCAACAGCATCAATGCAGAGAGCTGGCTCAATCCCAACATGCACCCCCGCCACAAAGCGATCCGGCATCAGCAGTTCAATGAGTATGTCTTTGAGGAAGTCGTGCCATTCATCAAAAGCATGACGAGCGAAGACACCCCCATCATCACCTGCGGGGCTTCTTTAGGGGCTTTGCACTCCGTCAACCTGTTCTTCCGCCGGCCAGACCTCTTCAGCGGTGTCATCGGTATGAGTGGCGATTACGATCTGAGCACCTACACCAAAGGGTACCACGATCAGGATGTGTATTTCAACTCGCCGGTACAGTACCTGCCCAATATGGAGGACCACAGCCTGCTGACGCAAATTCGCCGCAGCAACCACATTCATATTGTTACCGGTCAGGGCGATTGGGAAAACCCGGATGCCTCCCGCCGCTTTTCTGCCATCCTGCACGCCAAGGGCATCGACCATGAGCTCGACGTCTGGGGCCCGGATATGCCGCACGACTGGCCGACCTGGCGCAAGATGCTGCCGTACTACCTGGAATCCAGGTTCTGAGGAAAGACGACCTTACCGGAAATTTCCTCCCGCATTTCCAGCAGGTTGAGCTGCGCATCGTACAGGGCGTCAAGCGCAAACGGCTGCCCGCTCAGCAGGTATTCATAAATCTGCCAGTCCGTGGGAGGGGTAGGGACATTAAGCAAACCACTGCGCGGCACCCAATGCAGGGTGCCTTCGTCACAGGGCGGCGGCGGCACCCACTCGATAGCCGCGATGAAAATAAAACACAGCCAGTTGTAATTAACCGGTGAGGTTTCTGTGAGCACTCCGCCGTAGGTCAGTTGCTCCCGCGTCAGTTGAATACCGGTTTCTTCGGCCGTTTCGCGCACTGCGGTATCAATGGGCCGTTCGTAGGGCTCTACCTTCCCACCCACAGGCACATACATGCCGGCATTGGGCATTTTATTCCGTTCGAGCAATAAAAACGCGTCTTCGTGGCGGAGCACCACCATGGTAGCGATGCGTTTGAGGCCTTCCTGCATGGTGTTTTTTTACAAAGATAGAAGAAGCAGTGGAGGATTGGGAAAGGCTTTGCGGCTCCATAATTTAGGGATCACAATTCGTAACATTCCATAGGCTTTCCAGTGGAGCACTCTACTTGACTGATAGAGTTAGATGGGAGGATTTAGGTGAGGGCTTCTTTTTGCCTCACTACGAAGGTAGTTTTTCGAGCCGATCTCGCAATGTTGTTTTAGAAAATCCTATATTAGCCTTATAGAACTAACCCCAAACAAGTGAAAAACTACTACCTGTTCGCAGTTGCCGCGCTGCTGGCCTGGTATGATGCCGCCGGGCAAAAACTTCCCGTAAATCATTTCACTGTGCATGATGGCTTGGTGCAGCAGCAGGTGCTGGGACTGTTCCAGGATAGCCGGGGCTATATCTGGGCGGGTACTAAAAGCGGCATCAGCAAATTTAACGGTGCCACCTTTGAAAACTACTTCCTTGAAGAAGGGGTGCCAGCCACCAATATCTTTGCTTTTGATGAAGATAAAGCCGGGCGTCTCTGGGCCGCTTCCGGAGCAGGCCTGCTGGTTTTTGACGGGCAAACCTGGGAATACTTTCCCCGGCTATTGCGAAAAAACCAACCTGTAGCCTGCCTGGACGACGGGAGTGTGCTGACCATTGATGCAGATGGCAAAATACTGTTGTTTAAAAGGGGTAAATATGAATTCGTTGTCGAGGGGCAGCCAGAAATCAAAGACGTTTCCATGTCTGGTTTCCTGCCTCAGCCCACCCTTGAGGGCACACTGTTTTTCTCAGACCACAACGCCTGGCGGTATAGCGAAGGGCAATTCCATTTGGCACATCAGTTTGATGGGACGCCCTATGGGGTAAATTACGCTGGAAGGCTTAGTTTTTTGGAAAAGAGGGATAGCCTGACAAATGTTTATGGCGCTGATGTAAGGGACACGGTCCTAAAGAATGTGCCTCTAAGGGCAACCCGTCAACTGATGACCAAGTCAGGGGATGTTTATTTGGGGGACTGGAAACAATTGGTACGGATATCTAAGGATGAAGCCAATGAAACTTTGCTTTCAGGAGTAATGGTGAATGCTTTACTGGAAGACAGAGATGGCCATATTTGGATCGGCACCGAAAACGGCATATTCCAGTACTTTCCTCATGGGTTTTTCTACTATGGGAATGAGGAACTGCCGCTGCCCTGGGGTATTTTACAAGATGAGGAATACCGCTATTGGTCGCCCAACTACAATCATGGATTGTATGCTTTCGAGATGGGTGGACCTGCCGAAAAAGTGCCAATTGAGCTGACCGATGATGAAGGTGGTGCTATTCCCACGGAAAGTATGTATTTCAGCCCCTCTCAGGATCGGGACGGGCATCTGTATTTTGCGTTCAGCCACGGTGTGATCCGTTATCGGGATGGTGTATTCGACCACTACATTAAGCCGGCAGACTACCTGTTGCAGGAGAAGGAAAGCAGTGCCATCTTGGGTACATACTACGATACTGTAGGGCAGTGCCTGCTGGCCGGGGCTACGAATGGCCGCCTCCTTCTAAAGAAAGAAGAGGGGCCCGTAAAACTCATACAAGCCGATAGCGGCGCACATGCCCGCAAATTTGTTGTTTCCATCTGCCGCAGCCCCGACGGCTACTACTGGTGGGGTTCCTCAGCCGGGCTGGCACGTATGCATATTCAAACGGGAGAGATTGATCTTTATGAAAAACGGGCTCCTCAGCGTGGGGCTATATCCTTGAGTATCGCAGCAGACAGTGTGCTGTGGGTGGGTAGCAAAGAAGGGCTGATGTATTACAATGCGGCAACAGACAGCCTGATAGCCTTCCGGCCTGATATTTTTCAGGTTCGGGTCGTGGACATCACCTTTACGCCCAACGGACTGATGCTGATTGCCGAGCAAAACGAGATCAAGGTAGTGGACTGGGCGCACTACAAAGCCACTGGACAGCTCCGGATAAAAAACTACAACTATAGATATGGCTTTTTTGGGCTGGAATCAGGTCAAAGCAGCTGTTACCTGGACCGCGAGAACCGTTACTGGGTGCCGGCAGGGAATGGTGCCTATTTTATTGATGTAGACGCGATCAGTTTTGATCAGCCCCCGGCGCAGGTACGGATATTCCGCATCAATGGAAGCCCTATCGGGTTTTTATCGGATGAATTCATCGCCTTGCCCTACGGTGTCAATGAAGCTACCCTGCAGTTTGAGCCCATTGGTTTTGCTTCTACCCTTCGCCACCAATACAGTTACCGCTTGCTGGAACGCGATACCAATTGGAGTGCCTGGCAGGAGGAGCCCTTTGCCCACTTTGCCAATCTGACCTCCGGCGACTACACCTTTGAGGTGCGCCTGCGCATTGCAGATACCCGCCACGCTACGGTAGATGTATTGCACTTCTCTGTGAGTCAGCCTTTTTACAAGGCGCCCGGTTTCTATTATCAGGCAGCGTGGGCAGGGCTCGTACTAAGTGGGCTGCTTATGTTGCTTTCGATCGGTATTTACCGGTATTTCCGTAAAAATCAAAAGGCACAATTGGCCCTGCGGGAGAAAGAGCAGCAACTGACTTTTTACCAGGTGCATACCCTGCAGGCGCAGCTCAACCCCCACTTCATTAATAATACGCTGACGGCCATGCAACACTTTTCAAAGCAAGGCGACCCCGATGCCCTGGACCAGCAAATTCAACGGTTAGCGAAATTAATGGGCCATTTTATGGAATCCAGCCTTTCTGCTGATCTAAATAGTAGCGTGAAGGCGGACAATACCGTACGCCTTACCGAGGAAGTGGAACTCCTGACCCACTACATGGAGTTAATGCAGGTTTTGCACCCCGGGCTTTTCACCTTTGAGATTGCCTTGCCCAAAGCAGTACCTGTAAGTGAGATATCCCTTCCGCCAATGCTGCTGCAACCCTTTGTGGAAAACGCCATAGAGCATGGTTTCCGGCTGGGTAAAAATAATGGGCATCTGTTGCTCCACTTTGAAATGGAAGGTCAGGCATTATATTGCCGGATCACGGATGACGGTATTGGCCGGCAGGCGGCATCTGAGTTGCAAGCCTCTTCCATGGGGAGTTTTAAGTCGAGAGGGACCGCCCTGGTCTACGAGCGCATCCGCCTGCTCAACAACATGGGGCAGTACATTGAATTGGATATTACCGACCGCCCCGGTGGCGGCACAATAGTACAATTAACGATACAAACCAACAGAACAACAGCTTATGACCGCCGCAATTATTGAAGACAGTTTGCCTGTGGCCGAATTACTGCAGCACCACTTACGCGAATCCTTTCCGGACATGAAAATCGCCGGGATAGCGGACTGCCTGCCCGATGCCGTGGAGCTGATCCGGGAGGTCCGGCCTGACCTGCTTTTTCTGGATATACAGATTAAGCAGGGCACCTCTTTTAGCCTTTTAAACACCCTGGAGTCACAGCGCCTGCTCAATGCTCACCTGATTTTCGTGACCGGGCACGGGAGCAAGGAGAATGTCCAACGTGCAATAAGGTATGCCGCCCTTGATTTTATCGAGAAACCCATTAATCCCGATCAGCTGCGCAGCGCTGTAGAGCGGGCCTGCCGAAAGGACCAGGATCAGCAGGCGATCATCGAAAAACTCGGCCTCATGATGGAATTGCTGGAACGCCGGGGGCAACGGCTTCGGCCAGTGATGTCGGTGCCTTTACTCCATGGCGATATGGAGATTGTCCACAAAGGAAAAGTAGTCTACATAGAATCCAAAGGGCCCGCCACTATCGTACATTTGGAGGATGGGCAACGATTAGCATCGTCCCAAAACCTGAAATACTACGAACACTTACTAAGTAGAGAAGGTGGCTTTCACCGGATCAGCCCAACCTACCTGGTTAACGAGCTGCACATACAGCGCTATACCTCAGGTGAGAAATACCTCATTTTGAGAAATGGTGAGCAGCTTCAGGCTTCCCGCCGCCGGGGCGCTGATTTTTACCGGGACGTGAGCGGGGCGCTGACTTCGGACAGGCCTAGCTTAAAACGGTTGATAGACAAAATCCAGCATATGCTGCGCCGGTAATGAGGTGGGGGTAAAATGCTTGGGGAGGGCTCTTGGAAATTCGTGCAAATCCGCGCAATCCGTCTAATCTGTGTTCCCTCATGCCACGCACGACACGGGTACACTGATGACGCTGATCTGACTGATCACAC
>ENA-UENT01000375-UENT01000375.1-marine-metagenome-genome-assembly--contig:-NODE-375-length-29577-cov-4.759850_pt1 | contig 29577 bp, 19 predicted proteins | sample MGYA00237879_ERZ529330 | MGnify/ENA primary metagenome ERZ529330 (study PRJEB26372, sample SAMN05368345) | marine metagenome | biome: cultured habitat; feature: ocean water; material: water; isolation... | reverse complement strand
TGGTTAGTTGGTTAGTTGGTTAGTTGGAAATTATGGGTTTTGCTTTTTTGGCCTGGCTGTTGCTTGTTTAGATTATTTGTAAGTGAACTTACCATAATCACCTGGTTTCTCACTCGGAAAAGCTGTAGATTGTCTACGAGTCCCAAAACCCTTCAATATGAATACGAAACGCTACTCTTTCTGTCTTCTTACAAGTCTTCTACTTCTCGGACTGAGCCCATCATTATTTGCCTGTAGTTGCAGTGAATTTCCAAGTTTCTGTACCAGCCCAGTCTTTGACGATCTGCTATTGGTAGAAGTACTTGGTCACCAAGCTGCTCTTTACGAAGGTTTTGAACAGGAGTACTTCACGCAAGTTCGTGTGATTCGAGATTTAGATGGTGTAGGCTACGCAGATACTATCAGTCTAGTGAATCAGAATGGCCTGAACTGCAATGGTGATATTTACAATACAGAGATCGGCGACTCTGTAATCGTGAGCCTTCCCTTTGCAGAAATCAGTGAATGGCCCGAAGAATTAGAAAACGTTCCCCCTTACCCTACCTATGACCTCTTTGGCTGTGGCACGTACTTTCTACATGTCAATAATGGTTGGCTCGGTGGAGGCGTTATGGCAGAGGTTCGCTTAGATGACTTCCTAAACGATCCCTTTAATAATTGTCCGGTTGTCAGTTCCACTGAAGAGGTAGAGAGCTTTAGTCAAGTACAAGTAGGTCCGAATCCCGTGCATGGAGAACTCAGAATCGTCAACCTGAGCGAAGTGGAGATTGAGTTTCAACTGTATACACTACAAGGGCAACCACTGGGTAGCACCACGCTTCAAAGCAGGCAAGCTGACGATTTGCCAATGAGAGATTTACCCGCTGGCGTCTACGTACTTCGCCAAAAGGCTGCACTAGCCGAACAGAGTCGCCTTATCGTAAAGATGAATGAGTAATTAAGCAGACCGTTCTGCCTCTGCCAGCATTTCACGTACTCGATTATTGTACGTATCGGCAGCCATCAAGTCTTCCATACTTAGGTGCATCCGATAACGCCAGTAGTGTTGTGGATTAGCTGGTACGTTAATCCGTTCTGCTGCTGGGTCCGGGTGACGCAGATCTCCATCAATCGCTAGAATATCTTGGAGTGGGAACACCGTCCACATGGTAGGCCAATTCAAGTGTTGTAGAATGATGGCCTCCGCCAATTGAGGTGTACAGGTATCTGGACCATCTCCCCACCAGCCCAGCTCTCGATTGCAGAATCGCTGTCGGCGATCAGGAGTTTCTTCCTCCCACCACAGGCGAATGGGCGACATGTCATGCGTACTTGGGCTACACACCGACCAGTAAGGAATATCGTTTGGATGCAGGAATTCTGTTTGCGGGTTCTTCGCCATCCGCTGGATTTCCAAGGAGAGGATACCCAGGTCTTTCATCACATCAGGTACACAAGCAGGTACCATCCCAAGGTCCTCGCCACAAATCAGCATGTTGGTAGCTTCCTTCATGGCAGGTAGCTTAGTCATCCCCTTGCCACGCCAGAATTCTTCTTGTCGGTTATAGAAGTAATCGTTGTACATACCCACCAGTTGGCCTTGCGTGTAGCCATCCAAAAGACGGAAAGACCAGGTTTTCTGCATATCGATCCGCGGGTGGAACTGACTACCACCGCTGCCAGGTACTTCAAAAAACAGCACATTACTCACCAAGGAGAATAGCCGCTTCTTGAGGTGCTCTTGATCCTGTGTTAGTGTATCCAATATCTGACGCTGAGTAGCGTAGTCCGCTCGCAATTGAAGACGGTCATGGAATGGCTCAAGGAAGTTATCCAACACGTACTGAGCATCCGTATCAAAGATTTGATGGACAAGCTCACGGGTAATGAACGGTCGACAGAAACGATCAAAATCGAAGTAGACCCCGCGCTGATAGAATTCATCGAGCTGAATAGGGAGGGCTGGATTAAATCGTCCCATGATCCCTTCAACTTGCTCAAAAGGTGTTTCCCAAATGCGGAAGAACCCAAGGATATGGTCAATGCGGAAGGCATCAAAATATCGGCTTAGCTGGGTAAAACGTTGCTTCCACCAGCGGTAGTCCGTCTTAGCCATTTCCTCCCAATCATATGTAGGGAAGCCCCAGTTTTGCCCCTCGGTAGCAAAGTCGTCTGGTGGCGCACCTGCCTGACCTGCCATGTTGTAGAGTTCTGGCTCTACCCAGGCATCTGCGCTATAGCGATAGATACCAATTGGGATATCTCCCTTGAGTACTATCCCTCGTTCACGCGCATAGTCACTGGCGCCAGCAAGCTGCTTGTCGAGATGGAATTGGAGGTAATAGTGAAAAGCTACTTCCTCGTAGGACTTGCTCTTAGGATCGGTTAGTTTGCCAATCTCTTTGTCGTCATATTTTTGATGAGACTCCCATTCATTAAAGTTGGCCGTTCCGTACTTATCACGGAGGAAACAGAAAGCAGCATAAGGGCGTAGCCAATGCTCATTCTCCGAGTAAAAAGCCTGGAACGCATCACTCTTGATCCATTTTGCCTTAGCTTTCTTGTATACCTTTCGGGCGTAGTCAACTTTGAAAGTCGTAGTCGCTTCGTAATCTACTTCGGGCAACGCATTCAGTTCCTTCCTTTTCTTTTCGAGGCTTGCCTTATTAATGGTGTGCTCTAGCTCATCAATGCTGAGATAGAGTGGGTGCAGCGCAAAAACGGAGATTGCAGCATAAGGGTAGGAATCAACCCAAGTCTTCTTAGCCGTTGTATCATTCACCGGCAGGATCTGCACCATCTGCATTCCTACATGCTTTGCCCAATCTACGAGCATCTTAATATCAGAGAACTCGCCACAGCCAAAGCTCTGTGCAGTACGCAAAGAGAATACGGGCATTGCAACACCAGCACCCTTCCACTCACCGCCAGGATAGCCGAAATCAACATCGGTTTTCACTATCAATTCTGCTCCATAAGGAACAGCATAAGTGCGATTATTTCCGGTCTCCCATTCGACCGCAGCTTTGGTCTTAGGATCAATCAGTACGTATTTGTACTCGAGGCTCTGACCAGGATTCAACATGACGGAACCCTTCCATAGCGGATAATCAGCACTACCCAACAATAGGGCTTCATCAGGCTGCCAATTGCCAAGTTTCTTGGTGTTTCCCACAATTGCCAACTGCAAGTGAGAAGGCACCCTCACCTGATGCATTTGGAACTGCACCTTTACTTTTCCCTTTTCTTGCTTGCACGCTGGTGCTTTTCTCGCTTTGGCCGGTTTAAAGATCACGTCTTCAAAAGCCGATGCCTGCAGCGCTGTTTTGGCTTGCCCAGCAGTCTGCCAGTTATCTTCTAAAAGGATGGCATTTCCCTTCACTTTTTTGATCGTCCGATCCACTGCTAGTTCTTGTACGAGACTACCGTCTTCCCCTCGCACTTCATAACGATACGTTAGAGACGAAGGAAGCTTCGGTACTTCTACCGTGGCTTGCCAGATATCTGCATCAGTATAATCTAATGTAAGGTTATTGAACGGCTCGAAACTAGAAACAACGTACAACCGCTGTCCCCAGCGTGTCTTGTAATGGATCGAAAAGCGAATCTGCATGAAAGGCGAATTTAGATACCAGGCTCAAATATAGGGTGAAGTTTCCTTTGATGTAAGCTTTGCAGAAGTTTTACCACATTCCCTATCTTAAAGTCTGCATAGATGATCTATTCCGGCAGGAAAATCATCAGCAAACTTACTTTTAAGAGACTAGTCAGGTATGAAAAATGCAATTCTTTCCCTTGCCATCCTTCTTGGCATTACCACCTCTGCCAACGCACAAATTAAAGCCCTGGTCGGCGGTACGCTAATTGACGGTTTTGGTGGACACCCGATTCACAACAGTGTTATTCTTATCGAAAATGAACGGATCATCGCCGTTGGCCATCAAGGCAACGTAGAGGTTCCGGCGGAGGCCGAAGTCATTTCAACAGAGGGGATGAGTGTGCTTCCTGGCCTCTGGGATATGCACGTGCACCTCATGATAAATGGCCACGCAGATTATGCCCACTGGGATACCGCCTATATAGACCAACTGGGAGATATCATTATGCCTGCCTCGGCACACCAACTACTCATGGCTGGCATAACCAGTGCCAGAGATTTGGGAGCCCCGCTCAAGGAGAGTATTGAAGTGCGCGACCGAATCAATAATGGAGAGATTCCTGGTCCGACCATGTACATGAGTGGGCCATTTATCCAACATCAACCCTATCCAGGCACGGAAGCTTTCAGGTGGGGGGTCTCCAGCCCGGAGGACGGACGCAAAAAAGTCAGAGAATTAGCCGCGGCAGGTGTAGACTGTATAAAGCTTATTGATCAAGATCAGATGACGATGGCTGAAGTAGAGGCAGTCGTGGATGAAGCCCATCAGCATGGCCTTACGGTGGTTGCACATAGTCACCGCCCAGAGGAGATTCGGCGTGGCCTGGCGGCAGGTGTGGATTGCTTTGAGCACACCGGATTATCCTCCGCACCAGAGTATCCGGCAGATGTGATGGAGATGATCAAGGAGCGGACTGCACAGATGAATCTTGGTCCTTTGTACTGGACACCTACCGTGGAGGGCCTATACAACTATGAATACAAGCGGGATAACCCCGAAGAACTCGATAATGATTGCTGGCATCTAGGTCTGCCAGAATCCATTATTGAAGATATTGAGCAATCGATCCAATACCCAGGGCGTCTCCCCTATTTTCAATTGACGCCGTCTCGTCGTCCAACCTTAGAAAGAAAGGTGAAGCAACTGATCGAAGCGGGGGTGGTACTCTTGATCGGTACCGATAGCGGAATCCCGATGAAGTTTCATTGTCAAAGTACCTGGCACGAACTCGACGTATGGGTAAATGAATTTGATATTGACCCGATGTACGCCATTAAGGCTGCGACGTACTGGCCCGCAAAAATCATGGGGGTAGAAAGTGAATATGGGACTATTTCGGAGGGGAAATACGCGGATATTATTGCGGTAAAGGGTGATGTTCTTCGTTACATCAATATCCTGTCAGATGTAGATTTGGTGATTAAGCATGGCAAGCAAGTAAAGACACCTAGGCCGTAAGGTCTTTGGGGATGCTGAAGTGGAAGATACTTCCCTTTCCTTCTTCCGCCTCAACCCATATACGGCCGTCATGTTGTTCAACAAGCTTTTTGCAGAGTGCGAGGCCAATTCCTGTGCCTTCGTATTCTGCCTGCGTGTGAAGGCGCTTAAAGATCAGGAAGATGGTATCCTGGAACTCCTCTGCAATTCCAATGCCATTGTCCTCCACTGAAAAGATCCATTCTTCAGCGTTTTCGTGGAAGTACACGCAAATCTCTGGTTTACGCTGAGCATCGATGAACTTAAGAGCGTTGGCAATCAAATTCTGCAGTACCTGGCGAAGTTTAATTCGGTCGGCTACTATCGTATGATCAAACCTACTCCAGGCGATAGTGGCTTCGCTTTCCTGTATCTGTGATTGCAGATCTAATAATAGATCCTGACGAATGGTGTCTAACGCCACCGTTTCTAATTGACGCTTCTTAGTATTAGCACGGGAAAAAGCCAATAGGTCCTCGATCAGCATCTGCATGCTAACGGCACTTTGTGCGATAAAATCAAGGTACTCCTTTTCTTCCTCTTGGAGGCGCTCTGCAAATCGCTTCTCTAATAGGTTAGAGAAACTGACTATACTTCTAATTGGTGCACGTAAATCGTGAGAGGCGATATACGCGAAGTTTTCCAACTGCATATTACTCTCAATGTACGTCTGGAGCTCTCGGTTTTGGTCATTGAGTTGCTTAAGCTGCTGTTGAATGAGACGACTCTGTTTCATTCGGTCCGTCATATCATAGTGGACCCGGATCAGCAATCTTTTTTCTCCGATCTGGACTATCTGCTCGGTTGCCTCTGCATCGAAATAGAGGTTGTCACTGTGCTGTAGCCGGAGCGACTCCTTACTCTTTCCTTCTCGGTAAAGTCGATCGATAATTCTTTGAATAACATCTATGGATTTTTCACCACTAGGTTGATACTCAGGAAGCATTTTAGAAATAGCATCCACCGTGCAATAAACTTCGTCATCACTCTGGAACAGGTGCCGCATTCGTTCATTACGCAACATCAAAGTTGCCACTGGATTATCAACTGGGTGGAAGTCCGACACATCAATTACATCGATTCCTTCCCGAGCGTTACGAACTACAGATTGGTAAATGGCTTCTCGCTCCAACTGAATAGCCTGCGCCTTTTTAATGGCCATGATATCCAGAAATGTAATTAAGGCATACAGGGGTGTCCCTGAGTCATCGACGTGTAATTTGCCCCCGCCTCGTAGCCAGAGATAATCGCCACTCTTGGTGCGTACTCGAACCTGGTTAAAGTCGACCTCAAACTTCCCACTCAGCATCTCCATGACTTTCTCTGCATAGACTGGTTGGTCCTCAGGGTGGACTAGATTCAGGAGGCTATTCCCTTCATTCTCACCCCGGTCGTAACCTAGCATCGCATCAGCTTTAGCGGAATTCAATTGGATTTTTCCGAATACATCTACTTTGCAAATGCCTACCGGTGCTAACTCAATAAACTCCCGGTATCGTTGTTCTGATTCTTCTAGTGCTCGTTGTTGAGCCACAGAAGCAGAGTAATCGCGAAAAATCAGGTAAACAGAATCACCATGCTGAGGATTAGGCACCACTGTAACTTCACCGGGCAAATCCGTTCCATCAATGCGCTTGAAAAGTAATCGTAAACGCTGCGCATTGCCACTAGAAATGGCTTCATCGCGCGCTTCTACCAGGCAGGTAGCTGTAATCTGGCCGTCAGGTTGTGAGTCAGGGAAGATGGTAAAAAAGAGCGTTGTATCTAATTCGCCATTAGGATAGGCAAACATGGTACAAAATTGCTCATCTACCGCCAATAGTTCTCGCTGTTTATAGTCATACAGGCAACCTCCGCCAGGTAGGCTGAAGAGTAATTGCTGTAAGTCGTAGGTAGGTTTTGGATCTGAAGTTGGTTTGATGGCATTAAAACGAGCCTCCTCTAACAACGCCTCTGCTTGTTGAAGTTTCTGCTCCAGCTCTTTGATTTGAGCTGTCATTCTGTGTTGTTCGGAAGCGCGGAAAACTCCTATCTCTTCCTTACGGGAACGATCCATTTGTTCTTGTTCATCCTAATTCAAATAGGACCAAAACATTCAGGATTTCGGGGTATGCTCTAATGCTTTCAGGTCGAAAGTTTAAGGGAGGAATAGATCAAAAATATACTATTTACAGCACAACAAGGTGATAAGCGGTCAATAATTGTATCGGAACGGCCACAACTATAAAGCTAGTAGCTTCCTCCGAAAAGGGACAAATAATACTTTAGATAAAAAAACACCCAAGGAGGTAGGTCTTTTGTGAACGGTGTTTTCTTTAGAGTAATGGTGCTTCCCAGGTCGCAATGAACTTAGGAATAAACTGTTCCAAACCTATTAAAACGACAACTAACAATCTTCGGATAAAATCATTTTACGGCCTCAACTTGATACTGCATTTACTACTATTCTCAGCGCTATCACCCTGCCTGAAGGCGTAGGAGCACCCTAACATTCTATTGAGTACTCTGATGATCTAGGTGTCGACTACTACTGGCGTGTCCGCCCATTAACGATAGGACTAGATTGTAGCAATGCTGCCTATTCACCAACAGTAGATTTCTACCGAGATTTTTGCAATGTAAGTTCGACAACCACTATTCCAGAAAGCAGCTGGAAAATTGCTCCCAATCCACTATCAACCGGCCAAGACCTTTGGGTAGAATACCAGGCCGAAGACACCGGTTCACTGACTATCGAAATCTACAATGTACAAGGGGTTCGCATGGCTTTGCAACACTATGATTATCAGGCCGGCATCCATCGACTTCAAATCTCAAATCAACAACTACCGGCAGGTGTCTACTTCCTGAAGTTGGAAAATGCCAATCGATATGGTGTAAAACGTCTGGTGGTACATCGGTAATAGTGTAGTATATTACAGGTCACAAAATTATGTTTAGACGGATTCTAAATTTTCCGCTGAGCCCTTATTCTAAAGGGGTAAGCGGCGAAAAAATGTACATTTGTGACCCAGATTCCCTTCTGAGTTGTTCTCAGTAGTAACCACAGCTTATTAATAAATAAAACCAACTCACCGATGCCTTTTGATTTGGACATGATAGCGTCGATGTATAAGTCGCTTCCCGCTAAAGTCGAGGCTGCCCGCAAAATGCTGGGACGCCCCATGACACTGGCTGAAAAAATTCTGTACTCCCACCTTCACCCAGAATCACCGTTGCAAGAATATAAGCGAGGAGAAGACTATGTTTTCTTCTCTCCGGACCGCGTGGCAATGCAGGATGCAACTGCTCAAATGGCGCTGCTGCAATTCATGGTTGCTGGCCGCGATAAGGTTGCTGTTCCTTCAACAGTACACTGCGATCACTTGATTCAAGCGAAAGTAGGGGCAGAAACGGATTTGGCTGTAGCTAATGACGTGAACAAGGAAGTATATGACTTCCTATCTTCTGTATCTAATAAATATGGAATTGGCTTCTGGAAACCTGGTGCTGGAATTATCCACCAGATCGTTTTAGAGAACTACGCATTTCCTGGTGGAATGATGATCGGTACCGACTCACACACACCTAACGGTGCTGGTTTGGGTATGATCGCGATCGGTGTTGGTGGTGCTGACGCTGTAGACGTAATGGCCGGCATGCCATGGGAACTGAAGATGCCGAAATTGATCGGTGTTAAATTGACGGGTACTTTAAGTGGATGGACTTCAGCGAAGGACGTGATCTTGAAGGTTGCAGGTATCCTAACTGTAAAAGGTGGTACCGGCGCAATCGTGGAGTACTTTGGCGATGGCGCTAAATCTCTTTCTTGTACTGGTAAAGGTACCATTGGTAACATGGGTGCTGAGATCGGTGCAACGACGTCAACCTTCGGCTACGACGAAGCAATGGATCGCTACCTACGTGCAACTGACCGCGCCGAGATTGCTGATCTCTGTAACGGTATTGCGGAGCACTTGACGGGTGATGCCGAGTGTTACGCCAAGCCTGAAGACTACTTCGATCAAGTGATCGAGATTGATCTTTCTACGCTGGAGCCGCACATTAATGGTCCATATACGCCAGACCGTGCGTGGCCAATTTCTGAATTCGCTGCTGCCGTTAAAGAGCACAATTTCCCTCCAAAATTGGAAGTAGGTTTGATCGGTTCTTGTACTAACTCCAGCTATGAGGACTTGGATCGTGCTGCTAGCTTAGCACGCCAGGCGAAGGACAAAAATCTAAAAGTAAAATCCGAGTTTACTATCACTCCGGGGTCTGAGCAGATTCGCTTCACCGTGGAGCGTGACGGTATCCTGGATACATTCGAAGATATTGGTGGTGTTGTACTAGCTAATGCTTGTGGCCCTTGTATCGGTCAGTGGGCTCGCCATACAGACGATCCTGATCGTGCGAACAGTATTATCACCAGCTTTAACCGGAACTTCGCTAAACGTAATGATGGCAACCCTGCCACTCGCTCCTTTGTAGCATCCCCTGAAATCGTGACGGCGATGGCTATTTCTGGTGAAATGACCTTCAATCCACTCACTGATACCCTCGTAAACGAGAACGGTGAAGAGGTAAAACTAGACCCACCTACTGGTGTGGAGCTTCCTCCAAAAGGCTTTGAGGTTGAAGATGCTGGCTTCATTCCGCCAATTGCGGATGGAAGTGGTGTTAATGTAGTAGTGGCTCCTGGTTCAAATCGCCTGCAACTACTTACGCCATTTGAGCCGATCACTAACGATCAGCTACAAGGTATGCGCATCTTAATCAAGGCTAAAGGGAAGTGTACGACTGACCACATCTCTATGGCCGGTCCTTGGTTGAAGTACCGTGGACACTTGGAGAACATCTCTCAGAACTGCTACATTGGTGCGATCAACTACTTCAATGAAGAAGCTAATAACGTACTGAATGTAGAGACTGGCGAGTATGGCCCAGTTCCTACGACCGCACTATACTACCGCGATAATGGCATTGGTTCTGTTGTCTTCGGTGAAGAAAACCTCGGTGAAGGTTCTTCTCGTGAGCACGCAGCTATGGAGCCTCGCTTCTTGGGTGTACACGCAGTGATCGTTAAGTCGTTCGCTCGTATCCACGAGACCAACTTGAAGAAGCAGGGTATGCTAGCCTTGACCTTCGTTAACCCAAGTGACTACGATAAGGCTCGTCAGGATGATAAGGTATCAATCGAAGGATTCGAGAGCATGGCTCCTGGAAAGAACCTGACAGTGGTTCTAGACCACGCTGATGGTTCTCAAGACCGTTTCGAAGTAGCGCACACCTACAATGACGCTCAAATCGAGTGGGTACGCTTCGGTTCTGCCTTGAACAAGATCAAGTCTGATCTAGCGGCTGGCTAGATTAAGAATATGCCCACGCGATGAATCGCGTTAATGTAAGAAACACCTCTTGTCGGATTTCCGGCAAGGGGTGTTTTCGTTACAGCCGCCCCCTCAGTTGTCGAAGTGCTAACAACCAGGACTTCCCCTTAATGAATTCATAATAAGGCCAGGCCTCAGCTCCAAAGCTTCGGAAGAAGGGTTCTACCCCCGGTAAGTGACTCCCCTCAAAGTCGAAATGCGTTAGCCCTTGATCTTTAGCCCAACGAATGGCATGCCAAAGGAGGAGAGGTACGGCGCCGGATTGGCGGAGGGCGGGATCGCTGCCGAGCAGTAAGTTGTAGGCCTTAGTATCGTCATAGAGCAACAGCATGGCTGCATGAGGGTTGTTTGCTTCGTCTACTGCCGTCCACAATTGACAAGCCTGATTTTGATCGGCTGCTTTGTAAAGCTGCTCCACTTGATCGACACTCACTTGCCGCCCTACTCCACGATACAAAAAGACTTCATCGACTAAATGGAATAGGAGTTTCCAATCCTGGGATTCTTGTACCGCTACTATACCTTCTGCCTTTCGAATCTTATTACGAAGGGAGGGTTTTAAGTTCTTCCAGAGCTGAGTAGTGGACTTCCCTAAAGGCAAAACATAGGAGTAACGGACTTTCTGCTGCCACCCGAGCATTTGCCACGGAAGGCCATTTTCTAGACTATACGGCCAGCTGACCTTGTAGTAGTCGGCAGGAGGGAGTACTGCGTTTAGTTCCGTAAGAATACGATGAAGATGTGTATTTTTTTGTTGCTCCGTTTTCGCGCTTTCAGGTAAGTGGATGACTGGTCCTATTTGAGGACAAAGTGGCGGAGCCATCAATAGCAGTAGTCCCCAGCGTCTACGGATTTGAAATGGCAATAAAGCTTCCAACTGCCCTCCGCCGTTTCGGACTTCCACATACTCCCATCCCTGAGCTCCGCTTACGGCATCCAGGTACCAGCGTGGAAAGGGAAGATTGGAAGGCCAGTCGTTGACGGTCGTCCTCATTATCCTAAAATTGTGCTGAGTGTATCATGCATCTGCTTTCTAAGCTCAGAAATTCCAGTTTTAGATTTTATGCCATGATTTGGCTGCCCTAAGATGTGTATTAATTTTTGAGTGGCATCACTGGGCGATGAATAATTGTGTATGGATAGGTAGCCTTCAAGATCATCTGTCGAATAAAAAGCTGGAAGTAGAAGTGGTTTATTGTGAGCAAAAGCATCATAAACCCCACCGGACACTTTTGAACTTCCCAGGTACTCTTTAAACGGCCCAAAGTAGACTTGTTCTTTGAGCGGCAAAACTACCACCGTTGCACCTAACATGAGCGAATAGTACTCCTGCGTCCTAAGCGGCTCGTCATAAAACTGCACCTGTAAACTAGAAGACTGTTCAGCCAATTGTTCCCATTTTCTTTTGAAGGATTTAAATCTGCAATGTCCAAGAAAAATCAACTTCGTTTCTGTTTTGAAAGACGATAGCGATTGGCTAACCACTTGAAAAAGGGTATCGTAATCCCTATCTCTCGGTCTAATAGTGCCAGGAACAACAACCCTTCTCTTACTATTCGTTTGGATCGGAGCAGAAGGACTCTGATCCGAAAAACGCCAAACCTTGATCTTGTCTTCATTATAGCCAAGCTTTGCTGCCTGCCTGGCAAGTGAGGTATTTGGAACAAGTAAGATTGGTGTTCTAGATATCAACCGACGTCGATAAAAGGCTTGCCCGCTCAACCAGTATTTCACCAAGGTACCAATAGACTTCAATCGATTCGGCCAGCCTAATTCTGGGGCAAGCAGACTCCTCAGATTGTGCCCTACTAGCATCAAAGGAGTCACAGCAGGTATATGCATCAATCGATCATACCGTAATCCGGTAGTCACCCACAACACGCAGTCCGTTTCGGAAAGTCCGCTTAGTTTTTGTTTCAACCACTCATCAAAATCCTGTTCTGAATTGGGGTGGTCCAATGAAGCGGTCGGACAGGCTTCTATCACGCCCCGTAGATCGTGTTCTACGGAGGGTACCCGAACCCAACAAGCAATATTCTGATGAATCGTTGCTAGAACTGGCAACCATCGCTCCAGAATTTCATAGTGCTCATATGGTTCAACAATGACAAGCTTGGAACTAAGCATCCTGCAAAATTTGTATCAAGTTCCCGATCATTTTCTCAGCAGTGAAACGATTCTCGACAGACTTCTTCCCCGCCTGTGCCTTTTGTCTTCTCTCTTGAAGGTCAGTGTTTAAGACCACTTCTACAGTATTGGCGAGATCGTCGGCATCACCTGGCGTCGCAAGCCATCCCAATTTACCATTTTCAAGGACTTCACTAATTCCGCCTACATCACTCGAAACTACCGTAATTCCATGTGCTAGACCTTCAATGTTGGCTACTCCTAAACCTTCGAATAGAGACGGGGTACAAAGTATGTCGTAGGTCTGCATCAATTGAAAGAGCTTTGCTTGCACTATTGGCCCATGAAACTGAACCTCTACCCTATCGTTAGGAATCAAAGCAGTATATTCTTCAAATAAATACCGCGGAGGGCCAACCACACTCAAATGAAATCGATACTGCTGCAAGCGACCAAGGGCGGCAAGCAGTATCGGTAAGCCTCCTATTTCTGGATTACTCTTGACGAAGAGTATTTTGATGGGTTCCTCAAAGGGTAAAACAGGGTTATGCTCAACCTCTTCCGGTAGGTGTACACCTTGATATAGTGTTCTAACGTTTTTCTTTTTAGGCTGATAAACCCGCTCCACCGTACTCCTGAGATAATCGGAACAGGTGATACAAAGTGTAGCCTTATGAACTGCAAGACGCTCCAGATAGTGATGAATATTCGAGATTAGTCTTTTGCGCCAAGTCAGAACCCGATTTTGCCCAATGAGTAAGTATTCATCATCGTTGACCATGACGATGACTTTTGTACCGCTTCCTTGTAATCTAAGCGCTGACCAAAAGCCGGTAATTCCATCGTTGTAAATCAAGAAATCGAATGGAAATTCTTCTCGAATTTTCATTGCAGCGCGGTGATAGCGAACGCTGCGTACCATCTTTATTGCTGCGTGGAATGGTCGTGGTAATTTAATCTCAACAGGATAAACGTCAGAGTCTTCCGTCGGGGATTCCGTAAGTATTCTGAGGTCGATTTCAGACGAATCATGGCCCAACTCCATGAGCAGGCGAGCGAACTTCGCCGGTCCATGCGTTATCGCAGAATAGGTATGTGATACGAGGAGAACTTTCATAATAGCCCCTGACGTAGTTTAGCATACCATTGATAAAAGATACGGGCCAGGCGAAAGCCAAAAGTATTATAAAGCAGCACAAACGCTCTACCAATTTGATAGTTCTTAAGCTGCCGAGGAAAAGTAAGTATTTGAAGGTACTTCTGCCTTAGCTCTTCCTCCTTTTCTGGGTACTGTACAATAGCGTCTCGCAGGAACTTAACCGCATAAGCTTGCATTGCACTGTGGAAGCATTCGTACACTTGGGATTCGTTCTTAACGATCCAGTTTAGGATTTCCAGGTGAAGGATGAAGCGGTTAAGTATACTCGACCGATAGTTAGCTCCTTTCGTAATAGACTCTGGCCGTACTTCCACCATCGTTTGTTGATCGCTACTGATCTCTGTTTCCCAGCCTTTTTGCAATAAACGGAACATGAGTTCATATTCCTGGCCGGACTTAAGGTGATTATTCCATCCACCAACTGAATCTATAGCCTCCGCTAGCCAAAGGTTACAACAGGTGTTCCCTAAACGTCCAGTAAAGAGGGCTAGCCAGCTATTTCGATCTTCTGGTTGAAACCAATTACTAGCCTGTCCCTGGGATCGAAGTTGATAATCGCCAACTAATATCCCTAGCCTTTCGGAGGCCTCTTTTTCCTGCAGATGCCTTATTTGGCATTCAATCTTTTGGGGCAGTAAGTAGTCATCTGCATCTAGGAACTGGATCCACTTACCTTTGGCCTCTAATAATCCTCTATTCCTGGCAGCAGGCGCACCCTGTTCTAATTCCTGAACTACCCTTACACGGTCCGAATACCGTACTGCATAATCCGACAACAGTGATGCAGTATGATCCGTGGAATTATTGTCGACACAAATGATTTCTACGTCCGGATAAGTCTGTGCCAACGCAGATTGTAAACAACGATCTAAGTAGGCAGCAACATTGTAGCAAGGTATGATGATACTCACTTGCATGATCCGGTGTTAAGTGTAGATATCCTTCAGTAACCAAAGCACTCCACAAAACAGAATAAACAGCATTATTTGCTTCAACAAGATACGAGCAAATGGGAAAGCGCCAATCCTGCTCACTTGATAAAAGTGGAACCAGTACCCCAGCATACTTCCCAAAGCGAAGCAGAGCAATGCGTCAAGAAGAGGAAGAAAATATAGCCCAAAGGCCAAAGGCAGACAACGCAGGAGAAAAAGTACGATCTGAGACCGCAGCGCATAGTGTTCTTTCTCCGCCACGCGGTAGATAGCGGACAAGGGAGAAGTGCAAAGTCGGAAAAGGGCAAAGACTGCCAAATACTGTGCCATCAAACCGCTGTCGAACCAGTCTTGGCCAAACACCCAGGAGAATATTTCCGCGCCGAATATTGCTACAACTGCATAAGGAACAACTCCAACCAAGAACAGCAAATGATTGGTTTGACGGCTACGCCTTCGAAACTCATCTGCAGCTTCATGATAACTAACAGAAATCTCCTGGAGATATACTGGTGTAACGGCCTTATGTACTAAGCGAATCGGAATCAATAGCATACTCTCCGCGAATAGATAGAGTCCTGCTAACCTTGGCGTTTGCAAGATGGTTAGAATGAAAAACGGAGCAGATTGTGCTGCCAAGCCTAGAAGGTTCGCCGATAAAATATAACGTGGATATTCCTTCAAATCGCGGAGTGTAGATCTCAAATATTCCAAAGAGGGCGGAATATGCCAGGCTTTAGCTAAGTTTTTCCGGTGTTGGAAGAACCAAACCGGTATTACCTTCAAAAGTGTAGGAATGACTAAAGCAAGATAGTTACCTGCAAACCACCACCCCCCTAATAATGTAAAGCCCCGAACCAAAATACTGCTACTGATATTCAACTTAACATTCGTCTTGAAATCGGCAGCCCGCACGTTAAGTGAAGTCGCAAATTCAAATATTTGTCCGCTAAAAAGGCCCAAGGGTAATAAAAGCAACCACCTACCATCGGAAGTATCATTCAAGACCTCCTGGATAAAGCCACCAAGTAGAAAACAAATAGCACCGACCGCAACCAAGCCGATTATCCACAAGGTCTTAATCGCACTAATTAGGCGATAAAGTACGCCACTACGGCGAACCACTACCAAGGCCGACGGCAACATGAGACCAATCAAAAGCCCTAAGTACGCAATAGATTGAGAGTAGAAGCCAGCAATTCCGTAAGCCTCCGGTGTAAACAGCCGCGAAAGTAAGGGAGTGGTCAATACACTGATCACGGTTGTCACAATGACACCGAAACCGGTAGTAGAAAGATTCCGTAAGTAAGAATTTGCTTTCAACGAGGTTGCCAAATATTTTGAATCATTTATTGAATAGTCTTTGAAATCCTCGCAAAATCAGTCTTTTCCATCGGTAGTACCAGACTTGCCGATCATGGTAAAAAATATTCCTTGGAAGTATTTGTTTTCTGTCGGAGTAATTATAAGCCTGCATCCTAATCACCTACAGCTGCTATAACTTCACCATAGTGTTTTTCTAAAGCACCTAACATCCAGATTAAGCGGTTATCGATCTCAATATGGTGTTCAGGGTATTGCCAGCGCGCTTCACCGACCAGCATACGATTACGCTCATGACCAACCGAAAAGTTAGTGATTGCTGTACACGCTTTGGCAAAGGTAGTAGACCCACATCGTCCCGTGCTCAATACAAATACATTCATGCTTTATTCATTATACAACCTTGTCCGCTACTTACTACCTTTGAATGAGTCGACTCTCAAAATGGAGGCGAGCAAGCCATGATTTTTTTTGAAAGATACATAAAGCACTTTTTTAGTAGAGATAGCACTCTGAAAACACTATTACTTAAACTCATTCTTTCGAAAGAGGAAAAGCGTTTCTTTTCACTCATTTCACCTGCCGATAGTGTCAAAACGTTAAGTAAGGAAGGCTATTTATACCAGCAAGGATGGTGGAATGGGCTCCATCAGTCCTGGCATAAGAATGCCGACGGTGAGTATATTCCATGGTTAACTTATCCCTGTATTGCCTTTGTAACCCCCTTGTTGAACAAACAATTACGCGTTTTGGAATTCGGAGGGGGAAGTTCTACGCTCTATTGGGCAAAACACACCCAGAAGGTAACCACTATCGAGCATGATAAAACATGGGCTAAAAAACTATCGAATTTACTTCCCACCAACAGTACCCTGATTTACAAAGAGTTGCAGCCATTTGATGAATTTGAGACAGCTATTCCAGCGGAACACTACCACATTGTGCTTGTTGACGGCCGTGAGAGAGTAAAATGCCTGCCAATAGCCTTGCGACAACTAACCTTAGATGGGATCATTATTCTAGACGATTCTAATCGTAAGAGGTATGCCCCAGGCCGTGAAAGTCTGATCAAAGCTGGATTTAAGGAGTTGCACTTCTGGGGTCTGCGTCACCAATCCATGCAAATGACTTGTACTTCCATATTCTACCGCAACGATAATTGTCTTGGTATCTAGCCCGATCGTAAAGTTAACGTAACAGAACAATTTTCCCTAAGCCATTCTGGAAGAATCCACTACTTCCATTATCTCGTATTTCTATCGATTGACCAGTTTCATCTTCAGCAATAACACGATATAGGTAAACGCCATTTGCCAGTTGATCACCATAGTTATCGGTACCATCCCAAACATAATCAGACTTATGTGTACCTACTTGCAAGTCTCCAAACATGGCCTGGTCAATCTCTTTGACAATCCTACCGGAAACCGTCATAATTTGGATTCCGAAGCGAGCAGGAGGCTCACCCGTCAAGGTGTAGACGAATCGCGCTTGATCCACAAAGGGATTAGGGTATGGGAGAATATGAGAAATGGTCTGCCGATTGATTACTTCAAAGGCAATCTCATACCAAATTCTACCCGCTGCATTTTCGCTTTCGTCCCTTCCCTGTACACGAAGGGCATAGATACCGTCTTCCAGTAGATCAGGCTGATATTCGATCCGAGCCTCGTTTTGGCCTGTACTAAGGTCTGCTGGAATCCAAGTATAGTCGATGGGGTCTACCTGATCGAAAGCTCCTGTGCTAGGACGGTTCAGATAAACAGTCACCAAATCAGGGTCCGTTAAAGGTAAATAAGGGTTCTCGTCCTTGACAACTATGCTAATCAGTGGCTGGGCCGCAACGAGATCACCATCTAATATCCGTACACCATCAAAAGCGACATCCAAAACCGGATCGATCTCATCGCCTGTTATTCGTCCACGGTTTACATTCACGTTGTTAAAGCGGGCAATCTCGCGAGGATCATCTCCAGGATTGACAGTAGTTATGATTTCATAGGAACCTGAGGCACCAATGGAAGGGACAGAAAGTGTGTCATAGGACACGGCATCAGGCTCCAGCGCATCGATCACTGTCCCGGGCACTTCCGCCCCGGGTAAGTTGTTGTATTGATAACTGACCTCAATTTCCTCAACTGGACTCTCCCCTAAATTCTCAATTGCATAAACCAATTCAATCTGCTGTCCCTCAGCTAAAGAGTCGGTGAATTCATAAGCCAAATTTGGGCTAATCGCTAGCTCGGCGAGTGGGTCATGGTAGATATGAACGTAGTCTAATTGCGGAATAGAGCGATTATCAAAGTCATAGACAAACAATCGTAGTCGAAGGAAAGGATAGGTAGCAGCGGAGACCATATCAAGATCATACTCATAAAGAATCTCAGCAGTTTCGGATACCTCCCAGACGGAATTCCAGTTCTGTTCGTCGCTACTTCCCTCCAAAACCAGTCGGATGGAGTCACCTGCCTCGACTGTTTCCGGTAGAAAACGCAACGAGAGTTGGTTCCAACGGTCCACTTCACCTACCGGAATGGTCACAATCTCTCCTTCAAACCATAAGCCTTCAAAGGCATGATCTAAATACGCCTCACCATCAATGGTTTCTGATAATGCTTCCCCAATGTATTGAACACCTTTTTGGTAGAACATTACATACGGTGTGGCTCCCTGCGTTTCCATATCACGAATACGAAAAGCACCTTCCGCCTCCAAAACATTAAAAATATTCTTATTGTCGAGTACGAGTGAATCTGCTGCCCATAAATCAGGCCTGAAATCGGAACTCATCGTTCGTTGAGCAGAGTAGATGATAACGTAAGAACTATCCGGAATGATCTCCGTAAGGAAATTAATCAAGTTTGTCCGGTCCTCCAACTCTGCAGTGGGATACCCAAACGGTAATACCCCGTTAGACCAATTTGAAGCGGTATTCACGCTGCCATATAAACCGCCCAAAGGATTTCGCCAATAAGAAATTTCAGGGTAGGGCAAAACAATGACATTTAAGCCCGTGTGAACACTCCAAGTCCATGGGGAACCAATGAATCGATCCCGATTGAAGTACGTAGGTGGATCCTCACTGGAATACACTTTGTTATTTAGCGCTACATAGAGGACATTAGGACTAAAGATTAACTCTTTACTGGTACTATCAATTCTCGTATTACCCAAGTCATTATCAATATACTGGCCCCAATGCGCCTGTCCCCAGCCGGATTCAATGTCATTGATATATTGAAAAGAACTTGTCTCCCAATTCAACTCCGGAACGATTGAGCCCAAAGTATCTGGTGCGATACGCCAGTAATACACCGTACTATCCTCCCAACTGACAGGAGGGGTCCAACGTAGACTACCACCAGTGGAGACAATCTCTGTTCGCGCTAGTGGCATATCAAATTCAGGGCCCGTTGCTATCTCCAAGAAGTACTTTCGCTCTGGAGCTAATGTATTTGCAGTACTAGCTTTTAAGGTAAGTGGTGCCTCACCAACAAGGCCATACTTCGGCGGCCAAACCGGAATAGCTGTATCATCAATAACGAAGAACGGGAACCCGCGCTCTCCTGTGGCAAGAATGAGCTGATTGTTGCTTTCTGCCGCTGGAGGAGGTAATTCGTTCACTTCATTGTTCGGATCAATCGTAATCAGTAATCTGTTCAATCCGATTGACCTCCGTCCCAACGATGGTAATTTAAGGCTGACAGTACGTGAATACCCAACGGCAGCAAGGGTACGATCAAAAACGAAAACTTCTTCGCCAGAAGGAAGTTGCTGGGCAATTCTCAAGGTAACGCTGTCTGCTACTTTTGATCCGAGATTGAACAAGTCAAAGCTCACGGCAAAGCTATCTGCCTGTACGTTAACAATGACGGGATCAATCTTTACGGAATTTTCATCAATAATATAGTCTTCCCCTGGAGCTGGATTTAATCGCAAGGCGGGGTCTCCCTGAAGGGTAAACTGTTCATTGAGCGTTCCATAGGCTTGGTCTACAAAGTCTTCGTAATTGGCAATAGAGTTTCTGATACCCTCTCCAATCGTAGCTCCGTACAACTCTTCTCCCATTTCTTTGTGAAACTGACGTCCAACGTTTCCGAGCGCGTGGATAAACCCTAATCCTCGCGACGCCAAAAAGGCTGTTGCACCGCCATTTTCCAAGAAAATGAAATCTTCTCCAATACTTCGAAAGGAGTCAAACATATTACCGGAATAGCACCCTAAAGAAATCATCAACGGATACTTATTCTCATTGTCATAGTTTTGCGGCTGGTCAATGCTGAAATCGAAACCATTTGCACTGGAATGCCCAAAGAAAGTGATCATGGATACACCAGCATTGATCCGATCAAAAATACCTTCTGTTTGTGCCGCTTGGATCGGATCAAGACTCGTCTTGTAAAATCCTACGACCTGCCCACCGAATTGACCTTCCTCAATTTCTGCTTCCATTCTCTCCAGATTATTCCGGATACTCTGTTGCTCAGAAGCATTACCTCCACCACCAAGATGAAGGATATTTTTCATCCAGCTCCTCCCAGCTAAAGTCTGTGGACTAGAAGCTACGAATCCTTCCATCCCACGAACCTTATTCAAATAAAGATTCACCTCAGCTGGGTTAATCGCCGGCAGTCGCCCTATGCTTACCTCCGGCGTCGGTTTATCTAGCTTTGATACAAGTAGATTATCACTTGCGGGAAAACCGAAAGAGGGCACAAAGAGTGTTATTCCTAGGGCTTCCTCTAAATCCACGGGGTCGCGAAGGTCATTGTATTCACGGCCCTTGCCGATGATGAAAAGAAACTCAAACTCAGGATTGATTTTTCTTTGCCAGGCTACAAAGTTGCGGATGGCTATGGGGTGTTGTTGTACACCATAGCTAAATTGATCGAAGAGGTTATCAATATTGACAATGGCGGTACGATAGTTACCGCCTGTGGGGCTAGCACGGTAATCGGCATATGCCTGTACGGCATCTTCGGAACCCGTGCGGAGCAGGCTGTGCGTTAGAATGATATAATTGGCATCCCCCATTTCAGGGATATCCAAATCTATTGAACTAATGGCCGGAGTAGGCAACTCGCTCTCATCAGGTATGATACGTATTTGGCGGTCTGCAGATCCTGCAGGCAGAGCAACCCGCAGTATTCCACCTTCCATCGCGCCTAAAACCCGCTGTCGATTTTCGATATCGTATACAATTGGGCTCGTTGCACCAAAGTTCTGCACTTCCAAATATTGCCGCTGATCATTTGATATTAGGCGACAGCTATATTGTTCACTTCCCTCTGCATCAGGTAATGCTGGATAATCAACTGCTACAAAACCAACACTTACCTCATCCTTTGGGCCACCGAAGCCCTCCCATTCAAGGCGCAATTCGCCATCTTGGAGTACCTCTTGCGGTAAGTCCATGTCGACATTTTGCATCGCCCAGTTGAAGAAGGTATCTGTACGCAACACCTGCTCATTGGCAGATAACTGCTGAATGTGCTCAAACAAGGCGGCCACATAGCGTGTCTGCAAACGCGCTGGAGGACCAACTGTATAGGCCTGCGGCAAATTCAAGTTCACTTCCTGCGTCGTAGAGCCATCCGCAAGAAGTTCGTTTATTGAGCGGTTTCCATACCCCTCACCGATACTAAAGTGGGAATAATAGAGTGTTGCACCCGAGAATCGATAGTACTCCTTGGCAAAATGGTCGTTAAAAACAACCTCTTGTTCCTGCCATACATATGGTTCGGCCGCTGGCAGGTTGGTCAAGTCATTATTGAAGGTGTCGTATTGGGCACCTCCAGCGGCATCGTAAGTAAGATAATAGACTCCGGTATCTGTGTAAAGGCTATAAGCAGGATTAAGTTGCTGGGCCGCAGGATCTCGATAAACGTGTTGATCCAGTTCTCCCCTATTCTTTTGCCCCCAGAAAATTAAAGCATCTCCGCTTTGCATTGGTGCCGATACCGCAGCTGTACTATGCATTGGTTCCAGGCTCCCATGATGATACAGCTGGTAATCTCCGCTGTTGATAGCATCAACAGGCCAGCCCTGCGCCTGAAGGTCTGTATAACTGATACGATAAAAGCCATCAGCGTTTACTTCTAACTTGAGGTAAGTTTTGCCCGTGACGATCCATTCATTGCCATACAATGTATCAATACCGTTCACAATTTGAGCGGATGCAAAATGGGTAAGGAAGGAAAGAGCGAATACTAGTAAACCAATGCGCTTGCTCATCACCAGGGATTATCAGTTCAATCAAGATGTGATACTCCATCAAAGATAAGAAAACTTGCTCCCGGGAAGGAAAACACGAATGGTCTAAAAAGCGACAAGGAAAGGGAAAAGAGGGGAAACAAAAAGCTCCTACACCGGGAGAGGCTCTCGCAATGTAGGAGCAATTAACATACTATGAGAAAACTACACAATACAAAGATAGGCGCTAGAGGCCCTAAAAAGTACCGATTTTAGGTTATGGTCCGATTGGGTTATGGGAAGGGGCTTACCGCTTAGAATATGGGAAATTGAAGATCCCTTATTCGACGTATTGTGGCGTAACGTTCACTTGATCGGCAATGTGCAAGGGAAGACGAACCTGCCTGCCATTTTGCTCTACTTCCACATAATTCTCCGCCTTATTGATGATTTGTAGCGGTTCGCCTGCCTGCAACTGCTCTCCCCAAAGAAAGGCACTCACGGCGCTGCCGTCTTGCGCTAAGGAAAGAATGGCTTCCTCACCCGAGGAAAGTCTGCTCAAAGAGAATTCAGGCACTGTAATCTTTCGTGGGATTGGAGAACCGTGAGGGTCCACTTGTGGGAATCCTAGCTGCTTATCTACCGCGTTGAGAACCTCATCTGGAAGAAGGTGCTCATAACGCTCTGCATCTGGGTGAATCTGCTCTTTATCCAGGCCCACTTCCGTGGCTAAATAGGTTTCCCAGAGGCGGTGCGCACGAACCAGGCGTTTTGCGCCCTGTTCTCCTTTCGGGGTAAGATGAAGGCCTTGTGGTTCCAGCCAAGCATTGCGGCGCAAATACCGTAACCCTCTTTGCCAATTGAATCGGCTGATTTCGAGTTTTTCACGCAAGGCCGAACTTGGAGTATCCCCCTTTTGCCTGCTACGGTAAATAGCCTTAAGGATATCTTCACGATCGATCCGTAGACGTAGTTGCCAACGGCGTACTGCTTTTGCTATTAGTCCTTTACCCGGAGCAAAGATCACCGTCAGTAAGTATAGCATAGTAGCGGTAACCGCCATAGCTGGCCCAGGAGTCGTTTTGAATAGGATGGCCAGGATGAGACCAGCAACGGCTGATAGTAATCCTAATCCTGCAGCCAAAAGAATCACCCGCTCCATTCTCCGCGATAGCAAGAGAGCGGTCGCAGCAGGCGTAATGAGCATAGCCACCACCAGAATTACCCCTACCGTTTGCAAGGAAGCAACCACCGCAAAAGACAAGAGTAGCATCAGAAAATAGTGGATAAGCCGAACAGGAATACCCATAGTTTCCGCTACCACCGGTTGAAAGGTGGAAACAAAGAGGTAACGATAAAACACAACTACACTTACAATGACATAAACTGTAGCCAAGGCGGTCAGTAACAGATCAGTATCTGCCACACCCAATACATTACCAAAAAGGAAGTCCTTCAAATCAAGATGCACTCCTTGATTCCGGCTGATATAGGAAATACCAATGACGCCTAACGAGAACATGGCCGTAAACACGATACCAATCGCCGCATCATTCTTGGTATTCACGCGATGCTGAATCCAAGTTATACCGACAGCAGTAAGAAGTCCAGCCAGTACGGAACCCGTAAAAAATGCCAAAGCACTATATCCCACAATTAGAAAAGCAACAACGACACCAGGCAAAATAGCGTGGGCCAGCGCATCCCCTACCAAGGACATGTTGCGCAATACAATGAAGCATCCAAGGATGCCACACATAATCCCTACCATGCTTGAAGCAAGCAGAGCTCGTACCGCCCATGTTTCTTGAATAATTGAAAAGAGTTCCTGCATAGTGGAACAAAACTATCACTTAGAAACCACAAAAACAAGTTTTAGATTAATCTAAAAGCATTTTATAGGCCTCCACCAGCTGGGCCGTCAGCTGCTCCCCTTTAAACTGTTGCGCATGCTTGAAGCCCTCAGATATTTGCCTAGCTCGCAAGTCGGTATCCGTTAGCAGCCTGCGCATACCGTCCGCCATTGCTTCCGGATTAGCAGGATCTACTAAAGTAGCATCAGGGCCAGCCGCCTCTGGTAGAGATGACAAATTAGAGGTAAGAACAGGTGTTTCGCTGAAGAGCGCCTCTAGGATTGGAATACCGAAACCCTCAAAGAAAGAAGGATACAGAAAAACTTGAGCTTGCTGATACAAAGCAGGCAGGTCTGCAAAGGTAGGCTTGATGAATAGGAGTTTATCCAACATATTCAGTTCCCGGGCTCGGTTTATCACCCGCTGCTTATAGGTATTCCCCTGCCCTACCACTACCACGGGCAATTGTAAATCTGGCGGTAATTGCGCCAAAGCCTCCACTATCCCAAGTAAGTTCTTTCGCTCGATCAACGACCCCACATAAAGCATAAAGTCCTCAGGAAGGCCATACTGTTCCCGAACGGTCTCTTTTGTATTTGGGTTCTTGTCCACCATAAAGCCTTCATGGCAGCTTTGATAGATCACTCGTACCTTTTCCTCCGGAATTTGATAATACGCTACTATATCCTGCTTAGTGCATTCGCTAATCGCAATAATGAGATCGCTGTTTTCACAGGCATAGCGAAACTTACGATCGTAAACTTGGCGGTCGAACCACTTATACTGATCAGGATAATGCTTGAAGATTAAATCATGGATAGTAACCACTGAGGGAATTCCAGTGACAGGAAAACCTACAGGAATTTCATGGCTTAGCCCATGATAGAGGTCTAGTTTGTCTCTGACAATATCAGATTTCATCCCATAGCTTCGCCACAATAGACGAGCCTTGCTAGGAACCCGAAGGTTAAACGTGGGGCTATCGAGAAAGAACTGAGTCTGTGGAGTTTGCTGAACCTTGGGCGTGTATAGGAAGTAAGCCTCGTCAGGATGATACTCGCTTAGATTACGCAGAAGGGTTCGGCTGTAGTTACCCAAGCCCGTGAAATTGTTGAAAAGTCTTTTTGCATCAAAACCAATGCGGTGTATCATGGTCGGCTATGAAAGACCAAAGCACTGCTCAACCGTCGTATGAGCAGTGCTTTGGATGGGTTATTATATGGCTACAGTCCTCCAACTAAACAGCAAAACTTTCTCCACAACCACAGGTGCGAGAGGCATTCGGGTTATTGAAGTAAAACCCTTTACCATTCAGTCCGCCGGAAAACTCTAATGTAGTATTGCACAGATATAGGAAGCTCTTCAAATCTGTCACAATCTTCACATCGTTATCTTCAAATACTTGATCATCAGGACGCGACTCATTGTCAAAGTCCATTTGATAGCTCAATCCTGAACATCCACCACTTGTTACAGAGACCCGCACAAAGTGGTCTTTGGTCAAGTTATCTTCCTTTTCAATCTCTCGGATGCGATCTTTAGCACTATTGGCCACAAAAAGCATATGACGCTACTTAAGTTATTTGGATAAATACTATTTCTGATAACTACCCAAGCCAATGGAAAGTTCTAATCCATTCGCTGGAAACTATCACTAATTTAGTAATTCGTCGGGGAAACAATCAAGTGGAGATCATTATTTCTACCTAACCCTCGCTCATTTCTTGCCATGCAGGGCTCATTGCCCGAATTTGCTGGACCGCCTTGACAAGGGTCTGCGTAGCAAAATCAACATCTGCTTCCTCATTGAAGCGTCCAAAACTGATGCGAACGGAGGCATAAGCCTGATCATCAGTAAGCCCTAGCGCTTTCAGCACATGGCTAGGGTCAATAGAGGCAGAAGTACAGGCAGAGCCAGGAGAAATAGCCAAATGCTGATTGAAAATCATCAGTAGGTTCTCAGCATCAACACCAGTAAACTGCAAATTGCTTAACTGAGGTAAGCGATGTTCGGTAGAACCATTAATCGCTGTATGTGGAAGCAGCGCTAGCAGTTGTTCTTCTAGCTTATTTCGCCATTGAGTCAGGCGATCCGCCTCAAGTGTGTGTTCAGCTTCAGCTAACTCCGCGGCAGCTCCGAAACCAACAATTCCCGGAACGTTAAGCGTCCCAGACCGGCGCCCGCGTTCATGGCCACCGCCATCCTGCTGGGCATTAAGCTTGATGATCGGATTTTTTTGGCTAACGTAAAGTGCGCCAACTCCTTTCGGTCCATACATCTTGTGAGCGGAACAAGCCAGCATGTGGACACCTGCCTCACGTGGATTTACCGGTACTTTCCCTACAGCTTGGGTAGCATCGCTGAACAAGAATACTCCTTCTTCGTCGCAGAGGGCACCGATCTCAGCCATAGGTTGAATGGTACCAATCTCATTATTAGCCCACATAATGGCTACTAGAATGGTGTCTGGACGAATACTAGCACGCAACTGCTCCAAATCCACAAGGCCATCGGGGCCTACATCCAAATAGGTCACCTCTGCTCCTCTCTTTTCCAATTGCTTACAGGTGTCCAGGACAGCCTTGTGCTCGGTGGGTAGCGTGATGATATGTCGACCACGGCTCTGGTAGGTTTCATAAAAGCCTTTTATTGCTAGATTAACGGCCTCTGTAGCACCACTAGTAAAAACAATCTCTTTAGTCGTAGCGCCAATTAAACTGGCCACCTGCTTACGCGCCTTCTTCACGGCCTCTTCGGCTTGCCAGCCAAAAGCGTGGGTGCGACTAGCAGCATTACCGGGCTGCTCATAAAAATAGGGAAGCATCTTATCCACCACTCTCGGGTCAACCGGAGTGGTAGCGCTATTATCCAGATATACCATTCGCTGTTCCATACGTATTCCTTTTAACAGCCTCAGCTTCTTTTAGTTGGCAAATCATCCCAAACATAGGGCAGAAAATTGGTTCGGTGATTCCTTTTTTAAGGCATTCTCAATACCTTTATTGTTGTATACTATTGTAGCACTGTGTAAGCGTTACAATTGCCAAAAGAGAACGAACCATGCCCAAAACCAAACCACTGTTTTCTGACTTCTCTCCGGCTAACAAAGATAGCTGGCTAGGAAAAATCACCACAGATCTAAAAGGGAAAAGCCTTGATTCGCTGGACTGGCAAATGGAGGAGAACATCCGTTTATCCGCCGTGTATGCCCGTGAGGATCAACCCGCCAGTACGGCTCCAATCACCGACGGACGCAGCTCCAATAGCTGGCAAATTGGCGAATACATTGATGTCCAGGATATGGGCGGTGCCAATGCTCAGGCACTAGAAGCCCTGATGGGTGGCGTAAACGCTCCCCTATTCCGCATTCACCACCTCCCTTCCATGGAGGAATTGGAGATCCTGCTAAAAGATATTCAGCCAGACTTCATTTCTGCGCACTTTGCGCCAGAGTACCCAGGTAAAGATCCCGCAGAGCTTTTCCGTAATCTAATCTACTATACCAGACGCCGCGGAATAGATATGCGTACCGTAAGTGGTTCGATGGACTTTGACCCGCTATTGGACTGGGTCGAACCACCATTTAAAGCTTTAGCACGTGTGCTTGACTTTGCTGTTGATTACCTACCAAAGTTTAAGGCACTTCAAGTGAACGGCCGGGAGCTGCACAGCGGTGTAGCTAATACGAGTCAAGAACTGGCCCTTATTCTGGCTAAGGGGGTGGAATACCTATCGCAGCTGAAGCAATTAGGAGTAGCTCCGGCGACGACCAATAAGCATCTGCAATTCTCAGTAGCACTCAGTACCAGCTACTTCGTAGAAATAGCAAAGCTACGGGCCTTGAAGATACTCTGGGGTAATGCCTTGGCCGGTTTCAATTTATCTGATGCCCCTATTCCTCCAATCAGTGCCCACTTGGCATCGGAATCACAAACTGATGATCGGGAGTACAATATGATTAAAGCCGCTACGCAAACAATGGCAGCGGCTATCGGTGGAGCCGATATTATCTATGTGATGCCTGCTGATTATCAAATAAAAGGGGAAACCAGTAAGCTGACTCGGCGCATTGCCCGCAACGTACAGCATCTATTACAAATGGAAAGCCACCTCGATCAAGTGGTTGATCCTGCGGCGGGTAGCTATTACATCGAACAATTAACGCGCCACCTTTGCGAAGAAGCCTGGCAGCAGTTTCAGCGCATCGAATCAAAAGGTGGATACCTGCAATTGGTTAATCTGTAAGCCTAAATGAGAAGCGGCCCACACTTTAAAAGTGGGGCCGCCCGACACAACTTTATGAAAATTGTAACTCTTAAATAAGCGTTATCAATCCATTTAGTTCTTCTTGAAAATCACTTTGTGATTTAATTAAGGTAGGATTACCGCGTCGATAGCGTGTACAACACCGTTTGTACCTTGTACATCAGTAGCGATGATCTCTGCAGTGTTTGAACCAGCATTGATGGTTGGACCACCGTCCAGGTCAATGGAGAAAGTAGAACCTTGGAAAGATGTTACTGGCGCATCATCAACAATGTCACCAGCACGTACATTTGCCCCAGCTACCACGTGATAAGACAATACTGCCTCCAACGTTGCTACCGGAATGTCATCCAAAGTGTTCCACTCGTTGTTTGAAGCCAACAACGCTTCGAAAGCAGCGTTAGTAGGAGCAAATACAGTAAATGGACCGTCGCCAGATAGTGTACCAACGAAGTCAACAGTCAAGTCAGCGCGAGTCAAAGCCGCTACCAAGATGCTGAAGTTAGGGTTAGCTACCGCGAAGGTTACCACATTCGCAGGAGCAATTACCGCATTAACAGTGTGAATTACACCATTCGCTACCTCGTCGTCAGCAGCAGTTACAGTTACTGCACCGTTGATACTTACACCACCGTCAGTATTTACGAAGAATGATAGAGGAGCATCAGTTGCGTACTCTGCTAGTGTATTGTAGTAGTTAGACTCCAACTTGTCAGAAGTCTCAGTTGTAGGCAATACGTGGTACAACAAAACCGTACGCAGAACGTCTACTGGTACGTCGCTTAGGCTGTTGAAGTTGTTAGCAGCCAAGAACGCATCAAATGCAGCGTTGGTGGGAGCAAACAATGTCAAATTAGCACTGCGGTCATTCAAAGCATCTACTAGGCCAGCAGCAACTACTGCGTCAACCAAGGTACTGAAGTTAGCATTGTCTTGAGCGAATTCAACGATGGTAGGATCCTCCATTGAATTATCATCGTCATCACAAGCCAAAAAAGTAAAGGATAGGGCGAGCATCATAAGAACACTCCAAGCATACGAATGCACTTTCATCGTAGATTGTTTTTGGTTTAGAAAGTTTACCCCTCCTCAACAGTACCTCTACCCCTTTGTTCGGCATGAATTCCTGAATTGGCACCTGGCAGACAAAGGTGAATTTTAGTGTGCACAATCCTCCCACTTCAGGCGTTACCCATGGTTTTTCTTATCGAAGTTGTCTAAAGTTTTACGCCCAAGCTTCC
>ENA-UENT01000373-UENT01000373.1-marine-metagenome-genome-assembly--contig:-NODE-373-length-29709-cov-4.519646_pt1 | contig 29709 bp, 23 predicted proteins | sample MGYA00237879_ERZ529330 | MGnify/ENA primary metagenome ERZ529330 (study PRJEB26372, sample SAMN05368345) | marine metagenome | biome: cultured habitat; feature: ocean water; material: water; isolation... | reverse complement strand
CATTTCCCTAAAATTCGGGATGACTCATGTTTTTGATTTTTGCTTACACCTTATAGTACCAGGCGATTATCCCCCATGAGCGCCGCCGCAGATCCTCAGTGAGGAAAGAGTCGAAGCGCATATCCAGGCCGAGTTCTAATTTGTTGCGGTCGGTAAACTTATACCCAAGTACGGGTACGGCCCGAATCTCAAAATCAAAGTCAGTTCCTTGCCAGCTGGCCAGGTATTCATTGTTGAGTTTTAGATAAAACTCTTCTGCATCCGCTGATTGTCCGTTTAAGGCAAACTCTGTACCGATCCGGTATCGTAATCTAAATTCTACGGCTTCTGTTTGTACGAAGGTCTGATCAGATGCCAATCTATGGGCGAGGCGGAAGTTTCGTAGCCGTTGCACTACGCTAAATTGTTGAATACTTCGATTGATGATGTCTCCGTCACGGAAACGTAGCAAATAGCCGGCCGCCACCTTAGAGTTGAGTCCTACCTTCTTTGCTAACACCACAGCATGATCAGATAAAGAGAAATCAAAGCCGCGCTCAAGTCGCTCACCATCTACCGAGGTGCTCAAGATTTGTCGGGTCTCCCATTTGGTGTTTACCTCCCAACCATTGGATAGGCCAATGTTCAAGTTAACAACCGGTAGGGTGCCAAATTGCGAGACGGATTGTCCCTGCAATGAAACACCTAGCAGGAGTAGCAGGCCTCCGAAGAGGTTTCTAGTATTCCAGGTGATTCGCATTCTTAAAGATGATTTGTCTTTGCCGAGTAATTAGTCCTGCTTCGTCAAAGGTGATTTCATAGAGGGCAGTATGGCGCTCTTTAGTTCCTTTCAATTCTAATTCATATCGTATTGTAAGGCCGCTTAACTCTTGCTCTCCTCGGAGTAGAGATTGGAGCTGTGTCACGGAACCGGTGTATTGGCGCTGTAGTTTTTGCCACTTGTACTTTGTGAACTGCTCCGTCAAATTGTCATCGACTTCGTCCTTTAGCGATGATTCCAACTCATCTGGCGAGATTTCAATTTCTACATCTTGAATGTTTCCCAGCGTATCGAACTCTACGCTATACCTAGCCGATTCGCGCTTAAACTTAGCTTCTACGCTATTGCCTTCAAGGTTTTCTTCATAATACCAGCGGATGCGTTCCTGCGGATCAGTGGCTTGGATGAATGATAAGGCAGCGGCAGGAACATCGTTTTCCCGTAGTCGAGTCTCTCGCTCAAATTTCTTCTGAGCAGTAAGCCCATTTGAGAAGGACAGCAATACCGCCAAAAGGAGAAATGGAAAAATGCGCATTGGTTAGGAGGGCTGTTGGTTACAATATAAACAAGTAAAGGAGGGGGATTGATCACTAGAGGAGTGTGTTACCAATCATCATCAAGTAGGTCAGATTCTTCTAATGGTTCTGGTGGGTCTTCTCGTTGTAGCCGTTCGTAAGTAACTAGGATAATTGCTACACTTAGAATACTACAAGCCAAGAGTAGGAGGCTATGGTAGAGCCGTACTCGATGAAAGATGATAAATGCCAGCAAGCTTAGGTTTAGAATGGCGATGCCGTAGCGAAAAGCGCCTTTCAAGATGTTAGTGATCAGCCACTGAAAAATAGCACCTAAGGTGAAGAGCGTAAGTGTTGCTGTGAAGTGTTTATCCGCACCGGGAAAGAAGCTTATCCCCATCGCAGATTGGATAACCACAGACCCCAAGAGGTAACTAATACCAAATAGTAAGACTTGCCCAAGACCGCATATGAGATAGATCCAGTGGGGAACGTGCATGGTATTTCATCCCTGTTGGATGGGCTGTGTTCTACGACCTAGAATTTAGGACATAGAACGGTTTCATCCTCATACTCACCCAAGTAGGCAACACTAATCTCAAAGGCATTGCGATTGCGATTATTGATGTTAAGTTGCCCGGGGCTAATATCGTAACTGAAGCCGAGTAAGAAGTTCTGATGTTCAATTCCTAGCATCGCTACTATGGCATCCATCTCCCATTCGTCTTCGAAGTTGTTGACTGGTCGTGCCCAACCACCAAGGTGGATGGCCGTTCCGGTGATGTCATTAACAAGAAAACGGAAGTTTGTACCTGCGTTAAAGGTCAGGTGTGGTCCTTGGCTGTAGACCAAGAGTCTTGGAGCTAGTTGCACTTTTTCACTTACTGGTAGTTGTAAGCCTACATGAGCAGAATACTTGCGGAAAAGAGTATTGCTAAGGCGCTCATCCTGATCATCCTCCGGTAAGTCACGGAAGAAGAAGCTCATCTCAGGTTCCATGATGTGGTGCATTGCCGCACCAACGAAAACCTGCGTTTTACCTCGGGGCGCATAGCTATAGTGCAAGCCGATCTGCATATCAGAGAAAGCAAAGTTGTTCTCTGGGAAGACTTCGGCCGTAGGGTCGTTGAATTGATCGGTGCCATTAAACTGATCATCAAAGTTAAGTTGATCATAGTTTACATTCCGCTGCACCATCCCAACCTGGAAACCAAGGCTCAAGAACTGATCACTCTCTGGATTAAGGGCTTTGTGATAAGCACCCGAAGCCATAATCTGGTTGGTGGAAAAGTTGATCTGATTGACTTTGTCATTGTAAAATACCACACCAACCCCCACAGCATCGCGGTAGCGCTTCTTGTACTGGCGAACCTTATATCGAAAATCAGCTGCCGCTGAAAATGTTTGATACGGATTGTCTAAGGTGGAGCGCCACTGATCGCGATAGATCATCGAAACCCGATATTTACCCTCAAGTGCACCGGTAAGTGCTGGGTTAAGAGTAAGCGGCGAGGCATAAAACTGAGAGAAATGCTGATCCTGAGCTGAAAGAATCCCACAGAACAGCAACGCAAAAGCCAGAACAGTATAAAATCTCATAAGCAGTAAATCAGATCTTTGGATACTTCCCAATCACTCGAAATAGGACTATAGCGATCAAGAACGGCAAATGTACCATATGTTTTGATGGTCCACCGGAATAACGGCTCTTTTCCTTTCCTTATTTTGAATAAAAAAGTATTTTTACCCATGATACCAATGCTGCGCTAATGTCAGTCTACGCAATCTGTCCATTTACTGTTGTACCCATTCGAACCAGTGCTAATCACAAGAGTGAGATGGGTTCCCAATTGTTGTTTGGTGAGGTTGTAGAGGTCCTCGAGACTAAGGGCCGCCAATGGACAAAGGTTCGATGCCTCGCTGACGAGTACATTGGTTGGTCGCCGAGTAGCCAACTTCGCGACCTGAGCCCTAAAGAGGCTCCCCGTTTCCGGGAACAATTCGCTTATTCTTTAGACCTGTTTCATACCCTTATGGGGGTAGACGAAGCATTGCCGATTACTTTGGGATCTCGCTTGCCTAGTTTTGATGGTATGCGATTCTCCTTAGGAACGCAGGACTTTACCTTTAGTGGTCAAGCAGTATTCCCAGACGATATCAAGCAAGGTCCTGCCTTCGTCATCAAGATAGCGCGGAAGTTGCTAAATGCTCCATTCTTGTGGGGTGGCCGGACGGTCTTCGGTATTGATAGCCCTGCCCTGGTTCAGCTTGCCTACCAGATTGCGGGTTACGAAATGCCACGTACTTCGGAGCTTCAGGTGAATCGAGGAGAAAGCATTGATTTTGTGGAGCAGGCGATGCCTGGTGATATCGCCTTCTTTGAGAACACCCAAGGGAAGATTTCTCATTCCGGTATCCTTCTACCTGATTCGAAGATCATTCACGTTCACGAGCGTGTCCGTATTGATGCGATTGATCACTATGGTATCTTCAATTACCAGGAAGGGAAGTACACACACCGTTTACGTTTGGTGAAGCGCATCTTTAAGCCAGATGAATCGTTGCCGCCGGTCGTAGCTGAGAAAAAAGCGAAAGTGATTAATCAGCAGGCCCTTTTCTAGCTGGGATCTTCCCCTGCCATTTTCATAATAAGCGTATGATGATCAGTGCTTATCGGCATCACCGATAGCCTGCCGTTGCGTACCAATGCCATATCACTTAATGCTGGTTCTGATTTGATGGCCTTCAAGCTTACTGGCGCGGAAAGCCAACGAATTGGACTGAGGTCTACTGCCGACCAATCTCCTTTTTCGGCTGTCGGGTCCGGGTAAGCTTCCCTGACCACACGAGCTATGCCGACAATTTCCAGTCCTTGGCGACTGTGATAAAAGAACACTTCGTCGTCGATTTTCATGGCTCGCAGGTTGTTCCTGGCCTGATAATTGCGGACGCCATCCCAGCAGCCAACTTCTTCATCAATGAGATCCTGAAAACCGTACTCTTCGGGTTCTGACTTGACCAACCAGTAATTCATAATCACCGTTTTGTGACTTATCTGCAAGTTACAAACTTAGCCTTTCGCCTCAAATCGGAGCCTACGGAACAGTTCCCAAACTACAATCCCCACTGATACGGAGACATTAAGGGAATGTTTGGTGCCGAACTGTGGAATCTCAATGGCACCGTCTGCTGCATCCATTACGGACTGGCTGACGCCCGTTACTTCATTTCCGAACACGACTGCCAAGGGCTGATTCTCTGGAAGTGGAAACTCCTGTAGCCAAGTGCGTTGTTCAGCTTGTTCGGCTGCCCATATTTGATACCCTTCTCCCTGTAGAGCAGTGATAGCTTCTTCTACGGTTGCTTTATACTCCCAATCAACAGACTCAGTAGCACCGAGGGCCGTTTTGAGAATTTCCCGATGAGGTGGTTGCGCCGTGATACCACATAGGTACACCTTCTTCAACGCAAAGGCATCGGCTGTACGAAAGGCGGAGCCTACGTTTAGTGCTGAGCGTACGTTGTCCAATACCAATACTATTGGTGTTTTGTCCGCCTCTCGGAAGTCATCGACGCTTAGTCGGTTAAGTTCTTCTAACTTGAGCTTGCGCATAATTACTGCTGTGGTCTTTGGTATAGAATAGCCTCATGCCCCATATATTCTTTCTTCCAAACAACGGTCCAATGCTCCATCTCTGCTAATTCCTCATCTGAGAAATCGTTCATCACGGTAGCGTAGAATAAATAAGGTGATGGTTCAGAACGGCTGATTAGTCCCTCGTTTACATTATTGAGATAATGCCAGTCTAAGGGGCCAATCGTTGGAAATTCAGTGGCGATATCTGCTAAAGAGATATCCTGCTCCTGAGCAAATTGGATAACATCTTCTCTAAGCTGAAAATAGGGGAGGTAAGCCAAACTTCCATCCCACGCTTGGGCAATATGTTTCGGATAGATCCAAAGGTGTCCTGTCAATTGACTGATTAGCACTATTGCAAAAATCCACTTCCGCAAATTCAAAGGTGCTTTCTCAAGTATTAGGTAAGCACCAAGTGTGTTGAGGCCCAAGAGTGCTGGCAAAAGATAACGATGCGTAATTGGGTTGCTCAGGAGTACCATTGCGGTGCTAATCACCACCAGAAACACAGCTGGCCAAATAACCAATTGAAGCTCCTTCTTACTGTAATTCCATTTGCTACGCCACCAAAACCACATCGCCACGGCAAATACCAACCAATAGATCCAGCGGCCAAAGTCGAGCAAACGCCAGGATAATACAGCCAGATTACGAGCAATACCTGAAAAACCAAGTACCTCGCGGTGGCCAGCCCAGGCAGGGTTAGGTGTGCTAAAGATCCAACCCGTTTGTGCATAATGCCAACCATTGAAAGCAATAAGTACAAGGAAGGCAGGAATAAATGGCAAAGCCAGATCGACAAGATTGCGAAGGTTCCACTGCCGGTCTCCAGTACCACTGAATAGTAATGCAGTACAACCCAAAGCCGCCAAGCCGAATATACCACGAAGGCTAACGGATACGAGCAGAATACTTCCTACAATGACCCAGCCCTTTTTCTGCTCCACTAATCCTCTGATCCCCGAAAGATAACCTAGCACTAGAACCAAGTCCGGTGCTACCAGAGTAGCCTGAGCCAGTAAGGTAACATCAGTGGCTATCAAAATGAAAGCCAACCAGGTAGAGCTAGAACTGAAGTAGCGTTCAACGAGGCGGAAGATTTGGTAATAGATTCCAATGAGAATAGGCAACATGGCCCAATGACTTACTACCAGTGTTCGGCCAAAGAACGACCAAATACTCGCTAGATACAGATTGAAACCGGTCGGGTGTCCACTATCGATCTCATAAGGGAGTAAAAAAGTGCCAAAGCCTTCATGGAAAAACCAACTACTCCTTCTTGATGCCTGACTCAAGGTATCCCAGAAGAAGGGATTGTCTTGAACCAAGGCTATAAGAATGGCCGCTAGTACGGTACTGACAATGATGGCCTTGTTTGCTACTTTATTCACTAGCTCTCCTTTCGGTGCTCAAGGGCAGCCTTAACGAAGCTGACAAAGAGTGGATGCGGATTTTCCACGGTACTCTTTAATTCTGGGTGGAATTGAACACCGACGAAATAAGGATGATCCTTTAACTCAACGATTTCTACCAGGTCCGTTGCTGGATTAATTCCGGTAGGTATCATTCCTCCCTTTTCAAACTGCTCCCGATAATCATTATTAAACTCGTAGCGGTGACGATGACGCTCCGTAATAGAAAGGCTTCCGTACGCCTTGCTGGCCGATGATTTTCTACGCAGGCTACAATCATACGAACCTAAGCGCATGGTACCGCCGCGCTGAGTCACCGATTTCTGCTCATGCATGAGGTGGATAACCGGATGAGCGGTATCAGCATTTACTTCCGTAGATGCAGCTTCATCGAGCTTCAAGACGTTTCGGGCAAATTCCACTACACAGCACTGCATACCCAGGCAGATGCCGAAAAACGGCATCTTACTCTCACGGACATACTGGATCGCTCTGATCTTACCTTCGATACCGCGCTCACCAAAACCTGGTGCTACTAGTACACCGTCTAGTTCTTCCAGTGCCTTACGAATCGTATTTTGATTCCCCTCTAGATGCTCCGAGTGGATTGGTATAACATTAACCTTACATTCATTGATCGCTCCTGCATGAACGAAGGCTTCGTGAATAGATTTATACGCATCCTGCAACTCATTGTACTTACCAACCAGGCCAATGTTTACTTCTGCCGAAGGATTCTTTAGCTTGCCCAGAAAAGCCTTCCAACGCCCCAAATCTGGTTCCCGTCGGTCCATTAGGCGGAGCTTGCGGATAACGGTTGTATCCAACTGCTCCTTAAGCATCAGCAGCGGCACATCGTAGATGGTCTCGGCATCACGCGCTTCAATGACGGAGCCAACCTCTACATTACAGAACAAGGCCAGCTTTCGGCGAATTTCCATGGTAATCGCCCGTTCCGTGCGACATACCAGGATGTCAGGCTGGATACCCGACTGTAGAAGCTGTTTAACAGAGTGTTGTGTAGGCTTGGTTTTTAGCTCCTTAGCTGCACTTAGGTAAGGAATAAGCGTCAAGTGTACCACGAGGCAATTATCCTGACCAAGCTCCCAGCGCAATTGCCGCAGGCTCTCTATATAGGGTAGCGACTCAATATCACCGACCGTACCTCCGAGTTCGGTGATAACAATATCAAACTCTTCACTGCTACCCAATAATTGTACGCGGCGTTTGATTTCATCCGTGATGTGCGGAATAACCTGTACGGTTTTGCCATCATAATCACCAGCGCGCTCCTTGTTGATAACCGTCTGGTAGATGCGTCCAGTGGTAACATTATTAGCCTGAGAGGTCGGAACGTTCAAAAAACGCTCATAATGCCCCAGGTCTAAATCTGTTTCAGCACCATCATCGGTCACGTAACACTCCCCATGTTCATAAGGGTTAAGTGTGCCCGGATCGACATTCAAATAAGGATCAAACTTTTGGATGGTGACAGAAAAGCCTCTGGCCTGTAAGAGTTTAGCTAGGGACGCTGCAATAATTCCTTTTCCGAGGGATGAGGTAACCCCGCCCGTAACGAAGATGTACTTTGTCATTATTTGTGTTGAAGTCTGGGAAGCGGCATTTTTAAGGATGCCATTTTCCTCCCTGGTACATAGAACTGGCCTTGCGCCAAATCATTCAATTACGGGGTACAAAGTTAGGCAAAATGACACATACTGTCGCCTCCAAGTAGAAACTACTTTTCTACTTAGTCATATTTTTGTTGAAACCGAACTAAATTCACGCTCCGTGAACCAAAGCCATCCTATCGCTATTACTTGATCGAGAGTACGCCCCTAAAAGCCCATTATTCTTAACTAACCATTTTACGTTTTTCTGGTATGATTAGAAACGCAACACTTTTAGGGTTGATGCTATTGCTGTGTTTGCAGATAGCCATTGCCCAAGCAGAACGTCCGTTGGAAATTGCTGACCAATATTTGCAAGCCCACCACAACGAACTGGGATTGACGCAGAAGGATGTATCTGATTATCTACTAAGTTCTAAGGTGGTCAGTAAGCACAACAAGCTTACGCACGTTTATCTACAGCAAGCTTATACTGGTATTCCTGTATTCAATGCTATTATCAATCTTAATATCAAGGAGGATGGTAGCATGTTGAGTTTAGGGAACCGCTTTACCGCAGACTTAGCTGCTAAAGTGAATACTACGCAGCCACAAATTAGCCCGGATGCAGCGGTGGAAGCAGTACGTAGCTATTTCCAGTTAGAGCAGCGCGAAGAGCTAAAGTTGCTAGAGCGCACAAGCTCAGGCGAATTCATCTTCGAGCACCGTGGTTTGGCACTGGAGCCAATTAAGGTGGAGTTGATGTATCAACCGCTTGACGATCAAGTTCGTCTTGCCTGGAATGTTGATTTCTACGAGCCTACTGCCCAACACTGGTGGATCACCAGAGTAGACGCTCTGACTGGCCAAGTCCTAGACTACTTTGACCAAGTAGTACACTGTGAATTCGACGCGCCAGTGCACAATCACGATAACTGTAACCACGATCATGATGATCTGCCAAGTGTTCCTGCTGGTAGTGCTTCGTTCTTTAGTGGTGACGGTGATGGCAGCGCAGTCTATAATGTATACCCACTATACGTTGAAAGTCCCAATCACGGATCACGTGATTTGCTGACTTCTCCTTGGGAACTCGGTGCTTCTCCGTTCGGCTGGCATGACACTGACGGAGCGGATGGTGCAGAGTACACGATTACTAGAGGTAATAACGTACACGCTTATCATGACATCTTCAACTTGAACGAGTCACCTGGTGATGAGCCTGATGGTGGAGATTCACTCAACTTTGACTTTCCGTTGAGCTTTAATCCACCGCAGCCATATACGCAACTAGATGCTGCAACTACCAACCTGTTCTACTGGAACAATATTATCCATGATATTTTCTACCAGTACGGCTTTGATGAGCAGTCAGGTAACTTCCAAGAGAATAACTATGGGAATGGTGGCCAAGGTGCTGATTACGTACGCGCTGAGGCATTAGATGGCAGTGGTACTAATAACGCCAACTTTGGTACTCCTCCTGATGGTTCTCGCCCTCGGATGCAGATGTACCTATGGGGAGGCAACCTACCTGGTAGTTTTGGAAGCTCTCCTTTAATAGCAACTGCGCCGGAAGAGGTAGCGGGTGAGTATGACTATGCCGCTGCTCAATTTGGTGCTGATTTGGACGAGGGTATTTCTTCGCTAGAGGTTGTTCTTGCGTTGGATACTGTTGGTATTACGACCAATGCTTGTGAAGACATTGTCAATGCAGCTGATCTGGTTGGTAAGATGGCTATGATTGATCGTGGTGATTGTCAGTTTGGCTTTAAAGCTTTGGCGGCGGAGCAAGCTGGTGCAGTGGCCGTGATGATTTGTAATAATGATGATAGTGAGGTCTTTGCAATGGGGCCAGGAGCGGTTGGTGACCAGGTTACTATCCCCGCTATCATGGTAAGTCGTCAGGACTGTGAGATGCTCAAGATGGGGCTGCCAGGTCTGACTATAGAAATAGAGCCAGGTGGGGCACTTCAAGTTCCTCTACCAGGGCCAAGTGGTCGTGATAGCGACTTTGATAATGGTGTAATTGTACACGAGTATGGTCATGGTATCTCAAACCGTCTTACCGGTGGCCCTTCACAAAGTGGTTGTTTGACCAACTTCGAACAAGCTGGTGAAGGTTGGAGTGACTGGTTTGCACTAGTGATGACAACGACTTCCGCTGATTTTGCAGAGGAAGGACGCGGTATTGGTACTTACGCTAGTGGTCAACAACCGACCGGTGGTGGTATTCGCCCGTTCCCGTACTCTCGTGATTTTGGCGTAGATCCGCATACCTATTCTGATATCAACGGTGTTTCTGTACCTCACGGTGTAGGTTCTGTATGGTGCGTAATGATCTGGGATTTGTACTGGAACCTAGTTGATGAGTATGGCTTTGACGATGACCTGTACTTCGGTACTGGTGGAAACAACATAGCGATCCAGTTGGTGATGGACGGTCTGAAACTACAAGCTTGTAGTCCTACTTTCCTTGATTCTCGTGACGCCATTCTTGAAGCCGATGAAATTAACTACAATGGTGCGAACCGTTGTTTGATTTGGGAAACCTTTGCCCGCCGTGGTTTGGGTGTGAATGCTGTTGAAGGAGGCGATGAGAACTTCGACCTGCCAAATACTTGTCCACCTGCTTTCCGCGTAGTTAAGACGGCTGTAGAAGAGGCAAATGCTGGTGATATTATCACTTATCAGCTCGATATCGTTAATGGTCGTAACAGCGCGATTGACGAAGCTGTTGTAATAGATATGCTACCAGAAGGTACCACCTTCGTGGAAGGTAGTTCTGGCTGTGATATCGTAGAGGACAATGGTATGTTACTGATTAACCTGGGTACTGCTGATAGCGGCCAGGAGTTCAACTGTACTTACCAGCTTCAAACGGCTACCGCACCCTTCTCAGAGGCTGCATTTGAGGATCCAATTTCAAACGCTGTAAACTGGACCTTCACCAACCTTACAGGTTCTGCCACTTGGGCTTTACGGATCAACAATACCAATACCGGAATCTTGTCTCTCTTTGCGAACAACGTAGATGAGGTGAGTGACCAGATATTGCTACAGGAGGAACCTGTATTCCTTGGAGGCTTGAAGCCAGGCTTGATGTTCTACCACGAGTACCGTACAGAAGAAAATCTGGATGGAGGAGTAGTGGAAATCTCTCTCAACGGTGGTGAAGATTGGGAAGATGTTGGTGCCGAGAACTTCATCATGAACGGTTATGGCAGTGAGCTGCAAGGAGGTAGCGGTAATCCACTATCAGGGCGCCCGGCGTTCACTGGTGTAAGTGGAGGCTTTATTCGTTCGCTTGTAGATTTATCAGCTTACGCTGGAGAGACAGTGCTTATTCGATTCCGCTTCGGTACGAACGACAGTGGTGCAAGAGAAGGTTGGTATGTGGATGACATTACCCTCTTTGGTAACTTGGAGACCATTACCAATACCGCATGTACAGATAATGATGGTGAGCAGCTCTGTAGTAGCGTGACTACTATCCTTTACGGAGAAAGCCCGAACTCAACGGAGAATGTATTGCAGGATCGTCCATTGGAGCTATTCCCGAATCCTACTAATGGCAGCTTTGTGATTAGCTTGGATCAGCCAATACAGGAGCAGGTGACTATCGATATTCGCAGCATTGATGGCCGCCTATTGAAGCGTTACAACTATCAAAGCTTCCAGCGTGAAGAAATTGATTTGAGTGCCTACAGCGCAGGCGTTTATATCATGCAGTTCCGCAGTGAAGAAGGTGTAACTACCCGCCGGGTGATTAAGGAGTAAATAATATCCTTCCGGACTATGCATAAAAGCGGCCCATCGAGTTGTTCGATGGGCCGCTTCTCATTTCTAGAGATTACCTCAGAAGATATTTCGAAGTAATTGCTGTTTTACCAATTACCAGCCAGCTGCCTGGCCATCTTTGCGACTTTCCGAAGCACCGTAATACACGCCGTTTTTACGCATGATAGCTTGGTAGCCACCATAAGGGCCGCGCGCATAACGAATGCGGTGTCCTTTACCCATCAAGGCGCGGATTAGGTCATAGTCAAAACCAGATTCCATTTGTATGTACCCACCGTTAGTCATTTCTTCTCCGGTAGGCTGGCTAGAACCGCCGTGGTTGATCCGAGGAGCGTCACCGGCTTCCTGGAGACCCATTCCGAAGTCGATCAGGTTGACAACGATCTGAACGTGCCCTTGCGGTTGCATCGCACCTCCCATCAAACCGAAGCTTACGTAAGGTTCACCATCTTTGGTGATGAACGCTGGGATAATGGTATGGAACGGCCGCTTACCGGGCTCATAAGTATTGAAATGTCCTTCTTCTAATGAGAATAACTCTCCACGGTCTTGTAGGATGAAGCCTAGGCCTGTGGGGGTCATTCCAGACCCCATGCCCCGGTAGTTACTCTGAATCAGGGAGACCATATTGCCGTCTTCATCAGCAACAGTCAAATAAATGGTATCGCCATCTTTAAGCTGACCAGGTTCGTAGCTGCGTGCGGCACGATCTGGATTGATCAATTGGCGGCGCTCCTCACCATACTCTTTAGACACCAGCCAATCTACCGGGATTTCGTTGAAGGCAGGATCAGCGTAGAACTTTGCGCGATCCTCAAAGGCCAGTTTCTTAGCTTCTACCAACAAGTGCCAATACTCTGGGCTGTCGAAGCCCATGCTGGCAATATCGTAGCCCTCCATGATGTTGAGCATCTGTAGGGCTGCAATTCCCTGGCCATTTGGAGGAAGCTCCCAAACATCATAACCGCGGTAGTTGGTAGATACAGGCTCCACCCACTCACTGGTATGGTTCTTTAGGTCTTCATAGCTGAGGAAGCCGCCTTGCTCTTTCATATAGGCCGCAATAGTACGGGCGATGTCTCCTTCGTAAAAGGCATCCCGACCGCCTTCTGCAATCTGTCGGAGCGTACTAGCAAGGTCAGGATTCTTGAAGATCTCTCCTTTACGAGGCGTTTGGCCATTTGGCATGTAGGTTTCCTTAAAACCAGGGAATCGCTGGAGCGACCGAGAGGAACGATCCATGTAGTAGGCGATTAATTCGGTTACTGGGAAGCCATTTTCAGCGTAGTCGATAGCTGGTGCTAGAATTTCAGCCATGTCCATCTTGCCAAACTTGCCATGTAGCTCAAACCAGCCATCTACGGCTCCTGGTACCGATACAGGAAGTGGGCCCAGGGCAGGAATGGAGGTGTAGCCATTTTCTTTGAAGTAGTCCAATGTGAGGCTAGCCGGTGAACGCCCACTGGCGTTGAGGCCATATAGCTGCTTACTTTCCGCATCCCACACAATTGCAAATAAGTCGCCACCGATTCCGTTTCCGGTAGGCTCTACAAGGCCCAAAACGGCGTTAGCTGCGATAGCAGCATCAATAGCATTGCCGCCATTTTTTAAAACGTCAAGTGCTGCTTGAGTTGCCAGAGGTTGGCTAGTGGCGGCCATTCCATGCTGTGCGATCACTTCGGATCTAGTAGCGAAGTTGTGGCCTGTAATCCGGTCTTGACCAAAAAGTAAGGAGCAATTGACAAGGAGTAATAACAGTAGATGTATACGTCTCATGATATTGGTGAATAGGTTACAATCAAATATGATTTTCGGTAAGTTAACTACGAATACCCACAAACAGTTGCGCCGACCTTCATCAGAGACGAATCCGGTCGGCGCGCAGAAGGGCATTAAGTCATAGCGCGATAGTTGCCACTATGAGTTGTTTCGTTGGGTTAGGTTTATGCTATGCCCTTCTTTTCAAGTGCTAAATCCTAGAGTTTGTAGTCCACTCTGAAGGTCACATTCCGTGGTGCCTCCAGGAGGGCTGGTCGCAGGGTGTATTCTTCATTAAAGGCATTACCTAGGATAAATGTCGCCTTGAAATGTTCGTTGTGTTCATAGGCCAGGCGGAAGTTGTGCAACCAAAATCCGTCTGTATTCTGCTGGCGAAACTCATTGAGCCCATTAATGAAAATCAAAAACAGGGCATCAATGGCTTCCATATTACTATTGTAGAAAGATTCCACACCGACCTTGAATTTGCCGACTTGAATTTCTCCATCAAATTTGAAGCTATCCCGGAAACGGTACTTCAAGACATTTTGTGTGCTGGAAGAGCCAATAGCATTTTGACCAGCTAGGGTTGTAATGTCTGGGACGTCAGCTGTATCAAACTCATCGAATTGAGGGTTGATATGCACGTAGCCTGTCAATAATTGAAACGGTAGAGAGCCTAGTTTACCACGGCCTGCCATAGTCAATTCTAAACCAGAGATATTGGTACCTCCAATATTAAGCGACTGGAAGCCTGATCCCGTCCAGTTGAATTCGATCATATCTTCGTACTTCATGTAGAAGGCAGAAGCATCGAAAAACCCTTCAAAAGCTCCGAAACGATAGCCTTGCTTAAGACCGAATTCCGCCGACCATCCCGTCTCTGATCCCAAATCGGGGCTAGGTTGAATAAAGAAGCCACCAGCATTGGTGAAGATGTACTTTTCGGCGATAGTAGGGTAGCGGTAACCCTGCCCCCAACTGGCACGTAAGAACGTACCCTCGGTAGCTTGATAGTTCAGACCTAAGCGGAATACAGGACGGCTTTCGCGCTCCTCACTAGGGTCAATGGTGCGAGGAATATTATTCAATGTATAGGAGAACCCAGGGTTGTTGAGAACATTACTTTCGAAGCGGAAACCGAAAGAGGCGTTCAGCCGATCGAAGAACTTCTTGTCCAACTGCATATATCCTGCATAGTTCTGCGAGGTGAAGGTGGTATCCCCATAGAGCTCAGCAGAAACCCAGGTGCCGCTAGACACGATTCCACTGGTAAGTACTAGGTCAAGATCTTCGAAGCGGCGCTGGAATTGATATTCTGCATAGTAGAGATCTGACTGGTTACTTTGGTTGCGATCGTTGTCATTGTTTACACTGTAGAAGCGACCCAAGAAACGATGGCGATTATTCTTATTATCGTAGTACGTAAGGGTAGGGTCTAGGTTATAGCGGAAACGTTCTCTGGTTGCCAGAGTAGTAGTGTCACCTACATAGGCAGTCTCCAAACCTGACCAATAGAAGTAAGAGCCACTTTTACCGACGTTCAGGTTGCCGGATAATCCAAAGGTCAACCGATCTGATGCCCGATTGCGGACGTTGAAGTTGAAACGGCCAAACTTCCGGTAGGTGTCCTTTCGAAAACTTTCGTCATTGAGGTAGTAACTACCCAGTACGAGATCAATCTTGTCGAATTTCTGGCGGTGACTTAGGCTGGCCCCAATGGCTCTAGGTGCGCTATCCCACCATTTCAGCTCTTTTCGGTCTGGGCTCAAAGCAACGGTTGAAAAGACAGAACCTCTGGTAACTGGCTCAGATTTAGCGTAGGCGGTACGTACATTCACAATGCCGTTAAGCGCAGACGAACCGTACAAAGCCGAAGAAGCCCCCTTCACAACTTCTACCTGCTCAATGATTTCAATGGGTACATCGTCCCATTGAGGGAAACCGGCATCTGCTTGCAAGATTGGAATGTCATCCATCAAAAGCAACACTCGACTACCTGCCCCTTGGCTATAGCCCGAGCCACCTCGAATGTTTGCCTGCCCGTCAATAACGGTTACACCGGGTACTTTTTGGAGGGCCTCATCTATAGATAGTTTACCAGTGCTTTCAATCAGATCCGGACGAAGTATTTCTAAAGAAACCGTTACCTCACCAAGCGGTTTTTCAAATTTACTGCTACTCACAGTTGCTGTCTGTAGCATAGTAGCTTCTTCAGCTAAGCTTACATTGAAAAACTGCTCTTCACCTGCTCTAACTTCAATTTGCCGAATGGCAGAATTGTACCCCAGGTAACTTACAATCACTTCGTACTCGCCGGTAGGTAATTCCAGTTCAAATTTCCCATCATAATCCGTTACCGTACCAAAATCTCCTGCTTGAATGGTGGCGGCAATAAGTGGTTCATCATTAGTAGCGTCTAGAATAGTTCCGCTAATGGTTCCGTTCTGAGCCATCGCGGCGGTAGATAGGAGTAGACAAAAAAGTAGTCTACAACAGCGTGCAAAATGCAGCATAGTTGATGGTTTGTGCATTATAATAGTTCAAGGAAGGGTCAAAAACGGTCGATGATAGTGACCGGGAGAGAAGTGTGGGTAGTTGCTGATTCCTGCTTTTCTACTTCAGCGGGAAGCGCTCGCAAGATAGGAGATTAGCAGAAAATTTTAAAATTTCAGGCTTGCTTAACGGTTTTTTGACAATATTTTTCCGTTGCAATCCTTTATACTGTCGGCAAAATTAGCCAATATTGCGTCACATAAAACTTGAGTAAATGAACAAATTTTTCCTTTTACCACTTTGTATGCTGCTTCTTTGCAGCGCCCAATTGTCAGCACAAATGTGTACGCCAGACACAGATTTGGCAGACACTGTAATTGTATTTCCACTGCCTTATCAGGATGAATTTCCAGAGCGCGGCCTGCAGGATACTGCCTGTGTAGCTGGTTATTACGAAACTACAATTCAAGTACAGATTCCTCCAACCATTACTGTTGGTTCTACGGAAATTGGAATCAACAATGTGCAGATTACTGACCAGGGAATCTCTAACCTACCGGAGTCTTTCGATTATGTTTGTGATCCTCCGAGTTGCCAGTTCCTTCCAGAAGAGGTAGGCTGTATTCAGCTTTATGGTACCGCTACTGCTGATGACGTAGGTATGCATGATCTACAAATCAATGTACTAATTAGCACGGCGATTACTCCGCTCCAGTACGTCCTTCCTGATGGTGAATTAGTTCCTGGTAACTACTTCTTCTTTGTACGTCCTGAAGGTGATCCAAACTGTTTGGTAGATGCAACAGAAGTTGTAGAAAATGCTTTTGATCTACGCATCCAACCAAACCCACTTACTGATGTAGCTCAAGTATTCGTGAACCTACCAGAAGGTGGTGAGTACGAATTGAGCGTGTACAATGCGCTAGGCACTTTGGTGCAAGAGCGTACCGTAGATTTGATCAGTGGCGAAAACTACTTCCAGTTTGATGGAACGAACCTAGCTACTGGCATGTACATTTTCCGTCTGCAGCGTGGAAACGAAGCGGCATCTGGCCGTTTGTTGATCCAGCGTTAAACTACTAGCTCTCTCAATGGTAAAAGGATTAGAGCCAAAATAAATAAAGAGGTGGTGCCGTATTGCCCACTAAGTAACAGCCGAATAATTAATTTCCGATTTCAGCGTTTTCGTGCAGATATAGACGAATAGAAATGAGTTTAATCAAGCTAAAACGCTGAAGCCAAAGAGGAAAGTTAATTTTTGGCGAGTACTAAACGGTACCACCTCTATCTTCCGATTACCAGCTAGAAAACTACACAACAGCAACATCCATAGAGCGTGACATCCTGATGAATCGCTCGTCTTATATAAGGAATTTTGATATTTCCTTATCTTTCTACTGGAACTATCTACTTTCTCCGCCTGCCCGCTTATAACAGTAGAAACTATGTTGCGACCATTACTTTTTTCGTTCTGCTTTGGTTTTACATTACTTCTTGGTGCTCAAACGGGATGCCCAGGATGTATTCTCGAATTGCCAGAGTTACCAGAGGATACCATTTATCTTTCCGAGGCTGCTAATGGGCAGGCTGGCGTCTATTATGACGATGATTTGAGCTTCCGCTTACCGCTGTCTACAACACCGGTTAATGCTTTAGATCCTTCTGTTTTTCCAGGTTTACCAATTGATGAATTCAATATCCTGGGGGTAGCAAACTTACCCATTGGAATGAGCTGGGAAGCGAGCCAGACTAACTACATTACCGCTGATACCACCGATGGATGTGTGAAGCTGTGTGGCGTGCCGCTATTGGCGGGTTTCTATGAAGTGGAAGTCGTTATTGAGGCAAGAATCTCTTTCCTTACCCAGACGACATCCTTTTCATTTCCGTTGCTCATAGAGCCTGCTCAAACGGTTACAGAAGGTTTCACTGTAGTCAATAACAGTGGCTGTGGTTCAGTGACCTCTTCTTTCATCAACAATATCCCATCAAACGGCAATTCAGGCTTCTCCTACCTGTGGTTTTTTGGAAACGGAATGTCTACAACGGAAGAGAATCCAGGTGATCAAGTATTTGATCAACCAGGTGAGTACACCGTTAATTATCAGGCAATTGTAGATACAACTGGTTTCTTCCTTACCAATGTCGATTTGCAAGAAAGTCCTTGTACCGACCTCATCAGTGCACCTGATTATAAGTTTGATCTTTACGATCCTTCCGGAGAAAGAATCTTCACTGCTCCGATTGTAGATAATACTGATGCACCAGTGAGCTGGGAGGTATTTATTGAACTGGAGGAAGGTGAATATGAAATTCGTTTCGTAGATGATGATGGCGGCCTTGACGGTTCTGATGATTTGTGTGGAACGCTCTTCTTCAGCCGTACGGAATTCGGCACCCTGACCAACGAAGCCGGTGATTTGACAGCTAGCCTAACGGTTATCCATCCGGTAGATACTATTCGTTCTAGTGAGACCATTACGGTGTTTGAAGTCCCCTCAGCACCCGTAGCGACGGTCCTAGAACAAAGTCCTTACTGCGACGGCGATACGATTAGCTTGGTTAGTTTGAATTATGACTCAGGATTAGCCTGGTATCAGGATAGCTTGTTGCTAGTAGAAGAGGTTAATGATACCTTGGAGGTCACCTTAGATGGAATGTACTGGGTGACGCATACTACAGAGAACGGATGCTCTGCTACTTCAATGCCCATTACGGTAGAATTCACCGATAATCCGGAGGAATTTACCCTGATCCAGAACGGAAATTTAATTCGAATGGAAGATGAAAGTAACCTTCCTGCAGATTTTTCGTTTACTTGGCTATACGAAGGAGAACCCATCCCGGCCGCCACCGACTTGTTGTTGTGTGCAGAGGTCGCCGGAACCTATACCTTGCAAATTACCGACAATACTACCGGCTGTAGTACCAGTGCAGATATTTTAGCAGACTACGACCCAGATGTCGATTGTACGACTTCTACTGACGAAGTAGAAGGAGCAGGCGAGTGGCGCTTATTTCCTAATCCGATGGTACAGACGCTATTCGTAGAAGGCCCTGCTGTGAATGAAGAAGTACAATTGATTCTGTTTGATGCCCTTGGGCGCGTACAGTTACAGACTGCAATCAACGGCTTTGATGAGCGTGTTGATGTTAGTCGTTTGGTGAGTGGTGCATATTTTTACCAGCTACGCACGCTGGATGGTTTGCAAATACAAACGGGAACCCTGATTAAGGCACGATAGCCGATTTCGGGGATGAGAAAACTATAAGTGTACACAACATGAATTGGAAAACTATTGCACTGTGCCTGTCCTTGGCACTGTCTACCCATTATGCCCTTGCCCAAACTTCGCCTTCCGATATTGATCGGCATGCGATATCTGCCAAGGTTTTGGCAATTGACTACGGCTCCTTAAATGATGCGGATCAAAGCTTTACAGCGGGCTTAGAAGTCCTCTATCGGTATCGCTTTACTCGAAATTTTGCTTTCGCTTTACCCTTTAAAGTCGGTGTGGCCGATGTGGTGGAGGATAATCAGAATCGTAACGTAACGAGCTTTGATGGTCTGTTGCATATCTACCCATTTGGTGGCGATCAGGTGGTACAGCCGTATCTGCTAGGGGGGATTGGCTACGTCTTTGAGAATACAGAAAGTGGGCATTCTCAAATTCCTCTCGGTGCAGGAATCAATTACATGTTGGGGCCTAACTCTTATTTGACCCTCCAGGGTGAGTACCGTTCTGCTGAAGCTGAAAATCGGGATAACCTTCAATTTGGGGTTGGGTATCTATACCAGTTTGGTGTACGTGATTCCGACGGTGATGGTGTTGCCGATGATGAAGATGGCTGCCCTGAAATCGTTGGCCCAGTAGCTACGGGTGGTTGCCCTGATGCGGATAGTGACGGCCTGGCGGATAAGGATGATGCTTGCCCAACAGAAGCAGGTACAATCGCCACGAACGGCTGCCCAGACATGGATGGTGACGGTATTGTTGACGCAGAGGATAATTGCCCGGAAGAAGCAGGAGATCTTGCTTTTCAGGGCTGCCCGGATACGGATGGTGACGGTATTGTGGATGCAGAGGACATGTGTCCTGAAGTAGCAGGGGCTCAAGTCATGGATGGCTGCCCAGATACAGATAAAGATGGTGTCCATGATGGTATCGACGACTGTCCGGAGGAAGCTGGTCTTACTTCTTTGGGCGGCTGTCCAGGAGCAGATCGTGACGGTGATGGAATTCTAGACGATGTGGATGGTTGCCCCGATATCAAAGGGCCAGAAGCAACGCAAGGTTGCCCTGATACAGATGGCGACGGTGTAGCGGACCGCGATGATCGTTGTCCGCGTGCAGCGGGTTCCTATGAAGGTTGTCCGGATTCTGATGGAGATAGTGTACACGATGCCGATGATCGCTGCCCAGAAGAACCTGGCTTAGCTTCCAATTTAGGTTGTCCAGAAATCGAAGAGGAAGTACGCGACGTCTTAAACCTGGCAATGCGTGCCGTACAGTTTGAGACGGGTAGTGCTGTAATTAAATCAGAATCCTATTCCATCCTCGATCAAATTGCGGATATCCTTACGCGTTACCCGGCGTATCAACTACGTATCTCGGGCCATACTGATAATGTAGGTGATCCCATCAAGAACCTGGAATTATCTGAGACTCGGGCGGCAGCTTGCTACGAATACTTGCTAGGGAAAGGGGCACGGGCCACAAAGATGACTTACGCAGGATTTGGCGAGGATTATCCAATTATGCCTAATTCCAACTCTACGGGCCGGACCCTAAATCGTCGGGTAGAATTTGAGTTGATTATTCAGTAGAGTAGGGGAGCAACCAGATAAAGAAAGAAAGCAGGCCGATACCTATCGGCCTGCTTTCTGTGTTTCTAGTGGGAGAAGCCTATACGCTGCTTACCCGCTTGTTTTAGCTCTTGTCGGAGAGCAGCCATGCGAAGGGCAGTTACGCCTGCTTCTACGCCTTTATTTCCGTGCTTGCCACCTGCTCGATCCAGTGCTTGCTGCTCATCGTTCGGAGTGAGAAGCCCAAAGATGAAGGGACGACCAGTAGTAAGGCCAAGGTTAGTCAGACCTTGTGCTACAGCCTGATTGATGTACTCATTGTGGGAGGTTTCCCCCTTAATTACGCAACCAAGGCAGATCACTGCATCACAATTGTGGCGCCCTGCTACCATGCGAGCACCTACGGTGAGTTCAAAAGAACCAGGTACTTGAACGGTATGGATATTCTCAGCTAGCGCACCATGCTTGATCAAAGTGTCGTAGCAACCCTCATAAAGGGCATGGGTTATTTTTTCGTTCCAATCAGCTACCACAATACCGAAGGTCATGTCCTTGGCATTGGGCATATTGTTTTCGTCGTATTGGGATAAATTCTTAAGGGCACTTGCCATAATGTGTGTCTTAAATGTGGGCAAATAAAAAAGGTAAGATGTATACCTAACACCTTACCTTTTTATTCTGTTGTGACAGACAGGAAAACCTAACAGGATTATCCCTGTACGCGAACTAGATACTTGTCAATATCATTTGCTACTGGCGTCTCAGAGTAGTCATCCTTAATGGTCTGGTAAGCTTCACGAGCAGCTTCCTTATCACCTTGACGCTCACTTAGCATTCCTACTTTTTTCAGGTAGTAAGCAGTAATCAATGGGTTGCTACTACCGCTAACTGCCTTACGGTAAGAAGAAAGTGCGCGATCGAAATCGTTGGTTTCAGAGTAGGCATCGCCTAGTACACCCGCTTTCATTGCAGGAGTAACATCACCCGCAGGGCTAAAGTCACTTAGATAGTCGATAGCCGCTTCGAATTGTCCTAGGTGCAAGTAGCTAACACCCGCGTAGTATAGTGCCAGGTTGCCAGCGTTAGTGCCGCTGTACTGGTCTGCAATATCTACGAAGCCAGCGAAACCTTGGCCTGGGTTAGTCAATGCTAAGGCAAAAGAGTCGCGCTCAAATTGAACTTGAGCTTGAGCCATTTGCTCGATCGCTTCTTGCTCTTTAGGAACCATCACCATCTGGCGATAGAGGATGTAACCACCTACCAATACCAGTAGACCGATCAGTACGTACGTCACTAGATTCTTGTTCTCTTCAAAAATCTCAGCGATCGACTTTTGTCCTACTGCATCTGCTAGCGTTTCTTCGTTTGGCAGATTGCCTTTGTTATCCTTTGCCATTGTTGATTTTTAGTGCGTTAAATCTAAAACGCGGCAAAGATAAATAAAAAAGCGGCAGTAACACCTAGGCTACTGCCGCTTTTTTTATTAGCTCTGCTAGTCGCTCATGGAGCGGAAGAATTACGTCAGGAATGGATAGTCTTCCTGAAGGTAATTATCAGTATACAGCTCGGCTGCATCTGGTAGTGGAGATTCTTCAGCGAACTTATATGCTGCGTCGATTTCTGCGTTTACATCCTTCTTGATCGCATCAATTTCCTCGGCAGTAGCCATCTTGCCATCAAGGATGATTTTCTCTACTACTTTAACCGGGTCACGGTCCTGGTAAGACTTCACCTCGTCCTTAGTACGGTACTTAGCTGGGTCAGAAACAGAGTGACCTTTGTAGCGGTAAGTACGAATCTCCAGGTAGAAAGGTCCTTTTCCAGCACGGATATGTGCTGCAGCGCGGCCAACAGCTTCGTGTACCGCCGCAGGATCCATACCATCAACAGATTCAGTAGGCATATCGTAAGACAAGCCGATCTTTGACATGTCGCTTACATTCGATGTACGCTCTACAGAAGTACCCATAGCATAACCGTTGTTCTCCAGTACATAAAGAACTGGGAGCTTCCAAGTCATGGCCATATTGAATGATTCGTGCAGGGCACCCTGACGAGCAGCACCATCACCAAACATCGTTACACAAAGGTTATCAGTCTCGCGATACTTCTCAGCAAATGCGATACCGGTACCAATCGGAATTTGTGCACCTACGATACCGTTTCCGCCAAAGTAGTTGTCCTTCTTGCTGAAGAAGTGCATTGAACCGCCTTTACCTTTGTTTACACCGGTAGCCTTGCCAAACAATTCGGCCATAGCGCCTTTGGTGTCAACTCCACGGCCAATAGCGGTACCGTGCTGACGATAAGCAGTAACAATACAATCACCTTCCTGCAGGGCTGATTCCATTCCGGCAGTAATAGCCTCCTGGCCAATGTATACGTGGCAGAATCCACGAACCTTCTGCTGTCCGTAGGCCATAAGGGCTTTCTGCTCAAATTTGCGGATGCGCAGCATCAGCGTATACCATTCTAAATATTGCTCCTTAGAGTAGGAAGTTTTCTTCTTTCTGCTCGCTCTCTTCTTTGTTGGTGCTGCTGTTGCCATATAAGCGAAATTTCGCTGGGTTTGTGAATGAATACTTCTTGAAGATAGAATTTTGACATCTATCCTCAAAGGAACAAACAAACGGACCGAAGTCCTAGTTTGTTTAGCGCAGCAAAGAAACGGAAAAATCCGCTTTTTGCTATAATGGCCCTACTGCAATTTTATGCAAAAAGAGCAGAAAGGTGGTCTCTAATACTATTCAAACAGAGGTGTTTTGCGAGTAATTTCGAGCCTTTTGACTGGAATTATTTATCTGGTTGGGAAGTTGGCTGATAATCAGAAAACCACTACCTTTGCCCCCGCTTAGGAATTCTAAGCTTGCCTGACGAAAGTGTTCAGGCATTTTTGTTTACGTCGCTATAACTGATTTTCGTGATCACTAATGGCACAAACTAATAACATGGCAGTTTATCTTTCAAAAGAAAAGAAAGCGGAAATTTTTCAAGAATTCGGTGGTTCTGACTCTAACACAGGATCAACTGAAGGGCAAATCGCTCTGTACACTTACCGCATCAAGCAGTTGAGTGAGCACCTTAAGGAGCACCCAAAAGATCACTCTTGTCGTAAGGCGCTACTAACTATGGTTGGTCGTCGTAAGCAGATGCTTACTTACCTGGCTAAGAAGGATTTGATGGGTTACCGTGCTCTAATTGAGAAATTAGGTATCCGTAATATTCGCAAGTAAGCGAAAGAACTACCACAAGTGCTGCTCTTATTCGAAGAGCAGCACTTTTATATTGTTTCATTGCGACTACCCTATACTAATTTTACGCGCTTGGAGAGAGATTATATTGAGCGCGTCCGATTTTTCGACGTAGTTGCGCTCAATTCATTTTTATGGGACAAAAGAATCCTATAACCGCGTCCTTTAATTTGCCTGACGGTCGTGAGGTTGTTATTGAAACCGGCAAACTAGCTACACAAGCCGACGGCTCTGTTGTAGTACGCATGGGCAACACCATGTTGTTCTGCTCAGTGGTATCCACCACCGAGATGCGCGAAGGCCAGTCCTTCTTCCCTCTATCAGTTGATTATCAGGAAAAATTTGCAGCAGCAGGTCGTATCCCTGGTAACTTCTTCCGCCGCGAGGCAAAACTGAACGACTACGAGATCTTGACTTCTCGCTTGGTCGACCGGGCAATTCGTCCACTTTTCCCAGACGGTTACATGTTCGATACGCAAGTGATCATCAACTTGATCTCTGGTGATACCGACGTTCCACCTGATGCATTGGCCGCACTTGCAGCTAGCTCAGCGATTGCTGTTTCTGACATTCCATTTGCCGCTCCTCTTTCGGAGGTACGTGTAGCTCGCATCGATGGCGAGTACGTAGTTAACCCGAACTACAGCGCATTGGAGAATGCTGACCTGGAAATCGTTGTAGCCGCTACCATGGAGAATGTAATGATGGTAGAAGGCGAAGCTGACGAATGCTCTGAGCAGGCTTTGGTAGACGCTATCAAGGCTGGCCATGAAGCGATTAAGGTGCAGATTCAAGCACAGATGGAGCTGGCTGAAAAAGTTGGTGAAAAAGCGGCGAACAAGCGTGAGTTTGAAAGCCCATCTATCGACGAAGATATTAAGGCCTTGGTGAAGGAAGTTTCCAAGGACGCTATCTATAAAGTAGCTAAAGGTGCCTTGAATAAAGCGCAGCGTAAAGCAGCCTTCAAAGCCGTTAAGGAAGAAATGAAGGAGAAGCTCCTCGCAGATAAAGGTGAAGAGTGGTGCGAAGAAAACATGGGTACTGCCAAAGATGCTTACAATAAGCTTCAGAAGGAAATTATCCGTGAAATGGTAATGGCAGAGAAAGTACGCTTGGATGGTCGTCAGCCTGATGAGGTTCGTGCTATCTGGAGTGAAACCAGCTATTTGCCTTCTACGCACGGTTCTGCGATCTTTAACCGTGGTGAAACACAGAGTTTGACTTCTCTGACTTTGGGTACCAAGACCGACAAGGCTATGGTAGACAAAGCACTGGGTCTTACCTATGATGATTTCATCTTGCACTATAACTTCCCTGCATATTCTGTAGGTGAAACTAAGCCAATGCGTGGCCCTGGCCGTCGTGAGGTTGGACACGCAAACCTAGCGGGTCGCTCTTTGCGCAAGGTATTACCAGAAGATGTACCATACACCATTCGTATCGTGAGTGATATCATGGAGTCTAACGGTTCCTCTTCTATGGCTACCGTATGTGCTGGTGCTTTGGCATTGATGGATGCTGGTATCCAGATCAAAGCTCCTGTATCAGGTATCGCGATGGGTATGATTTCTGATGGCGAACGCAACGTTATCCTTTCTGATATCTTGGGAGATGAGGATGCGATTGGTGACATGGACTTCAAAGTGACCGGAACACGCAATGGTATCACTGCTTGCCAGATGGATATCAAGATTGACGGTCTGCCATACGAATTGTTGACTACTGCTCTTGAGCAAGCACGGGACGGCCGTATTCACATCTTGGATGAGATGGCGAAGGAACTAGCTGAACCACGTGAAGATCTTAAGCCTCACGCACCACGTATCGAAGTGGTAGTGATCGACAAGTCATTCATCGGTGCCGTGATTGGACCTGGTGGTAAAGTTGTACAAGAGCTACAAGCGGAAACGGGTACTGTAATCAACATCGAAGAAGTTGAAGACAAAGGCCACGTAAGTATCGCTAGTAACGATAAAGAGTCGATTGAAAAGGCTAAGGCTGCGATCAACCGTATTGCATTCACACCAAAGGTTGGTGATGATTATGATGCAGTTGTGAAGACCATCATGCCTTATGGTGTATTCGTTGACTTCAACGGCCGTAGTGGTCTGTTGCACGTTTCTGAGATTAGCCATAGTCGCATCGAAAATGTGGAAGAGCACTTCAGCGAAGGCGATCACGTTAAGGTGAAGCTGATTGACGTAGACAACCGTACTGGTAAGCTACGCCTATCTCGTAAGGCACTACTTCCACGTGCTGATGGAACAATGGACGAAAGTTGGAAAGAGAACGTAGGCGGAGGAGACCGTCGTGGTGGAGATCGCCGCGGAGGTGATCGCCGTGGAGGACGCGGTGGAGATCGTCGCGGAGGAGACCGTCGTGGTGGCGGACGCCGTGACTAGTACTCGTTCCGAACGATAGATACCTTAAACCCCGGATTGTTACTGTACAATTCGGGGTTCATTATTTGGGCTAAAAGGAACTGTTTATGCGAAAAATTCGTATTTTCAGCAGAAGCACTAAAGAAAATTAAAAATATTGAAGCAACAATAAAGGGGCTCTAAGCGTATTTTTATTGGAGAATTAGTTGTTAATTTGATCTATAGGTACCAAAGAATCGTTCATGCGGCAGTTAAAAATTACGAATAAGATTACATCACGCGAGAGCTTAGCGCTTGACAAATATCTCACAGATATTGGCAAGATCTCTTTGCTTTCAGCTGAGGAAGAGGCAGAATTGGCGCGACGCATTCGTGAGGGCGACCAAGAGGCACTTGATAAATTAACAAGAGCTAATCTACGCTTTGTAGTATCCGTTGCTAAGCAATATCAGAACCAGGGATTGTCTTTGCCTGATTTGATTAATGAGGGGAACGTAGGCTTGATGAAGGCCGCTCGTCGCTTTGATGAGACCAAGGGCTTTAAGTTTATCTCCTATGCGGTTTGGTGGATTCGTCAGTCCATCCTACAAGCCATTGTAGAGTATTCCCGTATTGTTCGCCTACCACTCAATAAGGTGGGTTCCTACCATAAGATCAATGGTGCTTTCCGCTCCTTCGTTCAAGAATTTGAGCGCGAACCTACTAACGAAGAATTGGCAGAGTTGCTTGATATTACGCCCAAGGATGTGGCGAATGTTTTGAAAGGCAATACTCGCCATGTTTCTGTTGATGCTCCGGTTTCATCTGAAGAGGGTAGTGCTACCATGTTAGACTTCATCACATCTGGTGAAGAAGACCTACCTGACAATCAATTGATGGAGCAATCGCTTAAGGAGGAAGTTCAGCAGGGACTTTCCATACTATCGCCACGTGAGGTAGAAGTTCTTTCTACTTATTATGGCCTGAATGGCTACAAGGCGCTTACACTGGAAGAAATCGGTGAACTCTATGGTTTGACTCGGGAGCGTGTACGCCAGATTAAAGAGCGTGCTATTCGCCGCTTGCGGAAGTCATACAACCGCAACTCGTTGCGTTCTTTCCTTGGATAATGATATTTACCTCTTTGGAGGTCCAGATAAAATAGTGAAAGGGCTGCTTGAGAATTCTCAAGCAGCCCTTTTCATTTGAGGCAGTGTAAGTATTATAGTTGTAATTCCGCAGTAGCGGGGCAGCCTTCTGCTGAGGTAATGGTTATACTGTAGAGCGCCCCTGGAACTGGATTAAGGATCTCTCGTTCGGTGCTACCATCTGACCACAGGTAGCTGGTATTTGCATTACTTATACTAGCAGAAGCTCGTAGACGTCCATCCGACTCTTGACGGATGCGCGCACGAAGTTGACACAAGCCATCGGGGCCGTTATTCATCGTAACGCCCGTCCCAATAAGACAACCATTGGCATCCATCACAGAAACATCATAGTGGCCCGCTTCTGTAATGGTAACGGAGTTGTCAGACTCGCCATCAGACCAAGTGTAGGAGAATGGCGGGTTATCGCCGAAGGCCTCGACGGATAGGACGTAGGTATCGGGCTCTGTGTCCTCAGTAAAGTTTCTGCGAACCCAGAGCTGACAACCTGTTTGAGTTTCCAACTCGCCTTCGGCTGTGCAGCCGTTTGCATCAGTCACCGTGACGGTGTTGCTGCCAGATGCAGGAGGGGAGAGGGTGCTCCTTGTGCTCCCGTCACCCCATTGATAGGTGTATGGAGGGGTACCGTTGAGGACGTCAATTCTTAGGAAACTGTCGGGGACAACAAACTCGATTTCTAAATCCATATCCTCGCATACGACAGCGCTGATTACGGTTTCATTTTTTTCGCAGGCGGCGATAGAAATAGCCAGGATCAGCCATGCGATCCTCTGGCGTGTGAAGTGGTTTTGCATAATTTCTTCATTTTGTGAAATGCTCTACCACTGTTACTACAGCTGTAGTAATGGTAAGAGCGCGTTATTTGTAGAACTGCGTAGTTATGCTATAACGCTGCACAGCATTTGATTTTAACACGAAAAAAGGCGCTGTGAAAAAAGAAAGAGACTGCTTTTCTTGAGAAATCCTTGGATGCCATCTTTGCGCTCTCCCATGAATTACTGCCAATTATTCTCAGGTTTGAGGTCATGATAAATCAAAATCATGCTCGGTTCATCTGAGCGAGATAACGGCTGGAATCGCCTGAAATACCAGTCTGAGAAGTCATTGTAAATCCGCTACAAGGACTGTTTAGCGGCCGTGATATTCACTATTGGAAGCAAGCACCTTGTTCAAAATCCGATCCGTTTAGGAAATCGCGTACGGCCATGCGGCGTTTACCGGGGACTTGAAGTTCCAGTACTTCCACTAGACCTTCGCAAGTGGACACTCGTAGGTATGATTTGTTATCGGTAAGGATGGTGCCAGGATCGAGCTGACTTTCTCCTTCTACCAAGGCAGTTCGAAGGATTTTCCATTTCTGATCCCCAAACATTGTCCAGGCACCGGGGTAGGGGTTAAGTCCACGAACGAAATTGTGTACTTCTTTGGCAGAGAGGCTGAAATTAATCTTGGTATTCTCAGCCTTCAGCTTAGGAGCCGGAGTCGCCTGAGAATGATCTTGTTGTTGTGTTTCCACCGTACCTGCTGCAATTGCATGCACTGTTTTAAGAACCGTCTCCGCTCCGAGGCTCATCATTCGGTCATGCACTTCGCCAACGGTTTCGTTCGGACCAATAGGCATACTTTCCTGAAAGATCAAATCGCCAGTATCAATCTCATGTTGAATGAAGAAGGTGGTTACACCCGTTTCAGCTTCGCCTCGGATCACTGCCCAATTGATTGGGGCCGCACCTCGGTACTTTGGAAGTAGCGATCCATGCAAGTTAAAGGTGCCTAGCGACGGCATGTCCCATACTGCAACGGGCAACATTCGAAATGCTACTACAACTTGTAAATCTGCCTTATAACTGGCCAACTCTTCAATAAACTCCGGAGCTTTGAGGTTTCGGGGTTGCAGAACCGGAATACCCTGTTCTACTGCGTATCGCTTTACCGCTGATTGGAGGAGTTTCTTGCCACCACGACCTCCCATTTTGTCGGTGGCTGTTACGACTGCTACCACATCATAACCGGTTTCGACCAGGATGCGTAGAGAAGGAACAGCAAAATCGGGAGTGCCCATGAAAATAATACGTGGCTGCATAGAAGAGGATTACGTTTATGTATACATGACGCGAAGTGGTTTGGGCGAAG